>ERZ773079.332-NODE-332-length-31853-cov-4.294893_pt1 | contig 31853 bp, 24 predicted proteins | sample MGYA00511355_ERZ773079 | MGnify/ENA primary metagenome ERZ773079 (study PRJEB29015, sample SAMEA2737979) | human oral metagenome | biome: human oral; feature: human-associated habitat; material: dental | place: China | collected 2117 ... | reverse complement strand
AATTCTCTTGAAGTAAAACCTATACTTCCTAATTTATAGTTATTTAATTGAAATACATTAATTTCTATCATAGGTAAATCTCTGTGTTTATCTTTTAATAAATTTTCAATGGTTAATGCTTTTTTTTCAATACTCAAAGATAGTAATCGTTTTAAGAATAGCTCTATTGCTTCAAGATTGGCTTCAAATGGACCAGATATATTCCAGACATCATTTTTGTATTTAATATAAATAATATTAAAACCATCAAAAATAGTACCTAGTATTGTACCTTTTTCAATTTTATTTTTTTTTGCTAATCCAGTCATTTGCTCTTTCAACTGTACAATAAATTTTTTGTTATTTTCTAAAGATTTATTTGAAATTTTTTTTGGTGCCTTATATTCAAGAATTATATTTTCATATAATGAATCAATTCTTCCATTGGCAACACTATATTCTTGTTCTGGAATAATTTTTTGATTAATCTCTAAATCTTCAAAAATATTATTTAATATTATTATTAGAATACCTGAGTAGACCAGCCAGATATCCGAAGACACCTGACTGATCTACCCTAATATAATATTCCAATTAATAGGAACACTATATTAGAGCCTCTTCATTCTCAGGCATCTAACATAATATTCCTAAATTATCAAACGCGCTATAGGAGCGCTAGGTATATTTATCGACCTCCTCAGGTCATTTTTATTAATTTCCTACAGAAAGGTACACTTTACCATTCTGATAAATAGTCAAGCTACCTTTTATATCATCTCTTTCGAACGCCTGTAGGATCAGCGCTCTAAGAGATTCTAGAGAAGCTCCGCCTTCAAACTTCTTTTTTATGAAGGCTTTTATTCTCTTGTTCATTCCCTCTGGGATTACCTCTCCAGAAGCTTTTCCTAGAAGAAATATTTTGTAACTTTTCATAATGAATTCCTCCTTATTTCAAACCTTATTATAAATGGAATGCGCAATATTTATATACCGCCTTGCGCTAGCGGAGTTTTATTAAAATGAGTAACGCTCAGAACATCACGGCCTTTCTCCATGTGCTCTACGTAGATCGGAGTCCCTAATTTGTTACTTATCCTATCTGCAGCGAAGCAGTCCGATCTTTAGCTTAGATACAAGAGATTACTCTTCTCCGTATCCGTCATCATCCCATTCTACAGAATGACCTACTAGAGCTTCTAGCTCTTTTTTAGTTAATCCAGCCATTATTAACACCTCCTTCTGAATTTATTGTATATCTATAAACTTATGTTATCTACCTTCGAAGACCCAGTCTACATTGCTATAGACTTCTTCTCCATTTAGTAGATAAACATGATCAGTAATCCAGCCATCATAGTGATCGTTGTAGTTAGTTTCCTGTCTAACGAAAACACCACCAGCAGCCACTATTTCAGCTTCTTTCATATCTACCATTTTTGCCATGTATCAGCACCTCCTTTCTTCGTAGATATATTTCTGTCTTTCCAGATGTCACATAACCCACTGCCTTTATCAGTTGTTATTCTAGAACAGGTGTACACTTTCGGTCCTTATACCTATATCCGTTCTAATAATGGAAACCTGTTCTTATAGCTCTAGTCATCATAGTCCTAGTACTTGAAGAATCCAGCATGTTTGAATACAGCTGTTTTCACAACTGACCCATCAGCTTGGATGCTATCAACAGACGTTCTAACACTATGAGCATACCAACAGTGATCGAAACCAACTGTTTTAAGTACGTGCCCAACAGCACCAAAATGTCCTTGTACTAAAACATCATCAAATGAATGACCAGCTAAGATCCCGTTAACAGAATCAACCAAAGTATCAGGTTGGATTTGACCCCAAACTTTCTTTTGGTCATCTGTCATGAACACAGGATCAAAACCTAGACTAGCTAGATCTTTTAACTGATCATCATTTAATTGATGACTTAATAAGATTAACATCTTTTTCATCTCTTTTCACCTCCCTTGGTTTAAGACTTATTATAGATGTTTCGCGCTTTTCCTCTGTAAGCACTTTATCCAATAAATGTATACCTCGTGTATCATCGTGAGGGGTAGATGATACTGAGGGGTGAGGTATATATAAATTGGATACACTATATGATATATAGCTAAAATTTAGATAAATTATTGCTCCTTCCTATGTTCTCTCTTTCTAGCTGAGATGAGTGATATTTATGATAAAATGTAGAAAAATGGATATAATAATTAATGTGAATTTGGCTATATATTATAAAGTGTATAATAAAAAAAAATAATAAGCCTACCCAAGTTTTCATATTTATACTTGGGAACGATGGGCACAAAGGAGGAATAAATATGTGGACACCAAACAGAGAATTAAAGGAAGAATTTAAAGAAGAAGTTAGAGTTGTAGATTTTAGTGTAAAAGATATGTTAATGTATGAAATTAGCAACACAACTATTGATTATAATAGAGGATTTAATAAGTTGTGGGATATGGGTTGGGATGATTCCAAAGACAAGAAGTATTATATGCTATACAAGCCTATAGCAAAACCTAACTTCATCAATGTTGGGTTTATTTTAGAATTAATAATACTTAGAAATAATAATTGGGTTATTGATAAGCAAAACGTTTATCCTGCAACTGGAGGATGGTCTGGTTGTAAAAATGTAGAGATATCTTTTTCTAAAACTGATAGAGATCTTTGGAATAAATCAATGGATGAATTGGTTGAAGTTGCTAGAACTTTAGGATACAAACCTGTGAAAGGTTGCCCTATAACTTTTAGTAAAGAAATACTTTTTAGGAAGATCGGTACGTGGAATAGACCTTATATTATGAGACGCAGAAGATCACAATACTTAAAAGCTGGATGGGGATATTTATCAGAAAGCGGAGTAAAAGAAATAGTAGATTGCTATAGAAGTAAAGTCTTTAATGAAAAACCTTATTTAAGAAAGAAAGATGATGTTAAAAGAGAACAATGGTACTCTAAACATTTATCAGAAAAGATGCCAAAAGATAAAATTAATGAACTAAATTATTGGTTTGATGTATTAAAGGAATATAAATGGATTTGGAATTTTCAAAATGATGAAGATGAAGAAGAAACTAACCAAGCTGATATAAGAGTTAGAGAATTCATGAAAAATTCTAAATTAGGTTTAAGAACGCTTTATAAAAATGCTGATAGATTATTTCCAGTTTCGCAAAATGGTTATCAAACTGTCGAAAATATGATTCTTAAATATAATATAGCTTGGAAGATGTATGATAGAGTTGCATCTTCTTGGTGTAGAGATTGGGATGGACACTACCACAGCATTATGGGTATAGGACCTGATCATGCAGATGATCAAGGAAACTATTACCTATAAAAAAATAAAGAGCTCCTAGTGAGCTCAATATTTTTTTTTACCTAAATGACGTATTTAAATGCATTCCCCTCCTACTACTGGAGGGGTTTATACTTATTTATTCCAATCTTCATATGGATCACTGTTATTCTTTAATTCCCATTGTATATGAGCTTCTCTAGCGTTTCTAACTGCATCACTTCCGTTATTTCTAGTGGCACTAGCACCAGGCGTAACAAAAAAGAAATCTACACCATAAGTATCGCATAACTCAGTTACTTTCTTACATATAGATCTAGCAAGTTCTACATCTATTTTCTTTTTCGAACTCATACTTATCACGATTCCATTATACTTATCATTTGATTACATATATCTGCAGGAATACTAAACTTATCATTCTTTGGATCATTCCATTCATTCATATAGAATTCTCCCATATGATTCTCATTTCTATCTATTTCAAAATCTATTGGAGTATCATCATAATAAGTCACTACTTTTCTAGCAACTATATCAAACTGTAAATCTCCAAGATGAGTTATCCCACGTGGATGATATGCTTTAGCCTCTATAGTATAATTTCCTTCACTATCTCTAGTAAATGCTTTTTCCCAGAATCTTCCAGTATCAGGATTTACAAATAATCTAACTTGATGTGGAGTCTTATTCATTACTAAATTATCTATAGAAGTGCTATAATCATGTCCTAATCCGTTATGTTCTGTAAGTAATGCATCCTTTCTAGCAAATCTAGCCTTTACTATATCCATCTTTTCATCAAGTTGATCTGCTACTGTTTTAGTTATATTACCAAACAGATCTTTACTTACGGCTATTTCACTCCCAGGAACAGGATTATTTACAATATTATTAACTATATTATTGCTGCTTTTGGCTAACTCCTTTTCGCTAGATTCTTCATTCTTTGCTTCTTCTAGTTCTTTATTAGCATTCTCAGCAATAGGTTTTAAGAAGTCTTCACTTTGCTTATACTCATTTACAGGAAGAGCTCCAAGACTTTCTAAACTTATAGTCTTAGGAGTATTAGCTCCTATTCCTCCTCCATTAGCCATTTGTCCTACTGATAATGGACTATTAGTAATAAAGTTATTGACAGCAGGTTTATCAGATCCGACATCATTCTTAGCCTGTAAATCTTTCCATAGTTTCTTTTCTGCTTGTATAGTTTTATATTTTTCACTTGTAAGCTTTTGTTTATCTTCAAGTATTCTTAGTTGAGTACTCATAATATTGATATCATTACTTTGCGCGCTTATGATATCCATATATTTTGCATTATTAGCTTTCATCTCAGATACTTCTTTTTTAGTTTCATTTCTCTTTAGCATAAGTTCTCTATAAAGACTATCGTAATCCTTTTCATTACGTCCAAAGTCTCTATTAATAGATGCTATAATTTTATTAAGATCCACATCGCTAGCATCGCTTCCGTTTACAGATATTCCTCTAGCAGTCTTATAACTAGAAGTAATAAAGTTTCCTATATTCCACTTCTTATCTAGCTTAGCAGATCCAAAATTCAAATCAAACATATTTCCTCCTTAAAAAAATACAATGGAAGTATTTCTACCTCCACCGTATACTAGAATGGATATTCATCATCAGGTTCACTTAAAGTAGGAGCCGGTTCACTACCTGTAACAGGAGCACTTACATCGGTATTACTATGCGAAGACTGACTAGAAGAATCCATATTATTGCTAGAAGAATAACCTCCAGCTTGTTTTTGTGCATTTGCTTCATCACCTAACTTATCAAGTTGTCTTACTACTGGATGCCATATTCTAGCAGCTTCTGCTGAATCTAGAGCATGAGCTATACTATCTAATACGGCACAATCGTTATAAACGAAGCTTCCATTAGTAATAGGCATATTACTTAATTTTATTCCAGCTACTATATAATCTTTAGGAATAGCTTTAAGCTGTCCTTTTTCAGCTGGTTTACTATTGTATTCCTTAAAAGCATCGTAACTAGGAAATTTATAAATAGCTAATACAGTTTCTCTTTTAATCTTTCCACTTCCATCATCTTTATTTACAGAAGTAAATCTAAGAGCTTCTACACTACCGTTCTTAAAGATAGGCATTGTAATATCAAACAATACTGGAGCAGGTGCCTTATCTGCTGCAGTAAATACTTTAGATTTAAGTGTTTGCGCTTTATGGAAGAACCCTTGTAAAAGCTTCATAATATCAGAAGATTGATGAGGTATTACTATTTTCCCTCTTTCTTCATACTTGTTTTCTACAAGCTCTTCGATTCTAAAAGCATAATCATAATCTTCCATTACAAGAACTAGTCTTTTATCAGCACTAACTCCTTGTACCCCACGTTCTTTCCAGCTTGCAATCCATTGTGTTCTCATTCTTTTTTCCTCCTAATTTATTTTTAAAATATGATTTCTAAATCATTTCAATATATATAATTTATATAAGACTAATTCTCTTAGACTTAACTTCTGCAGGTACAGCACTTTCTACACCAGTAAGTATATAGTTTCTCATATCTATATTACTTGCTTTTATAAGTGTAGGAAGTCCAAACTTAACTCTTCTCTTTATAAGCATATCGAAGAACTCATCATCAGTCTTACTTTCATTAGCCAATTCTTTAATAAGCTCATCTGGTGGTAAATTTTCATTTATTTCTTTTTGGACTTCTTCTTGAACAGGTTTATTATCTCCCATAGTTTCTTCGGAGTTGCTGTCACCATTTGTATGTGCTTCTCCAGATTCTGGATCGGCTTCACTTCTTCCTTCTTCATCATTATCATCTCCGTAATCGTCTCCAAATAAATCATCTACGTTGATATTTTCTAAATTTTCATTATCAGTATCTTCGCTTTGAGGCATATTAGTAACTACACCTTCAGGAGTATCTATGTAATATAACCCATCTCCGCCTCTACCTTGTTTCTCAGCTTCAGAAACACTGTTTTCAGCTATTGGAGCCTTCTCCTCTTCAACAGCAGCACTTTGTACTCCACCTGCTAGTTTTCCTATAAGCATTACTTTCTCAAGTCTACTTATAAATTCTTCATCTGTAATTCCCATTTTTTCTTTAAGTGCGTTTAAAGCGTCTAATAGGCTGTTTTTAGGCGTTTCTACTGGTTTAACGACTTCTTTATCGTCTAAAGGCTTAGAATCGCTTAAAACTACGTTAGAAGGCTTTAAATCGTCTTCTACAGTAGTATCATCATTTATTAATGGAACTTCATGACCTAAATCTTCTTCATCTAAATCTTCTATTCTTACTTCATCATCATCTTCAGTCGGTATATTATTAGTATTACCAAGATCAGCCGGTTCTTCAAATGTATCAGGTTCTACATGCTCAGTAGGTTTCATATTAAGAATATCTACTTGCTCTTCAAATCCTTTTCTATCAAAATCATTATATTCTTCTAAACCTAATCCATTCATTGCTTCATTATGTTTTCTTGCACTTTCTAAAGCTGCTTGTAAAGCTACGTTTTCAGATTCTGCTGCGGCTGAAGCTAATATTTTAAACATAGTAAGATCTTCTGTATGAGATTCCATTGCTACAATAGAAGCAGGACTCATAATAGTTCTAGATGCAAAATTCTTTACTTTATTAGCAAAATCTTTTATATCTTGAGCAGAAGAATTCTCATTAATAAAATATACACCCTCAGTTTCCTTCATCATAACCTTATTAGTAGGATCCATACAAGCAGAAAATATACTATTAATTCTACTATCACTATAGCTTTCTGTAAAGAAATCTGCATCATAGAATTCTTTAGTAGGATATTTTCCGTTATTTATTCCTCCATTATATATGATAAGTGCTGAGTTACCATCCTCACTAGTTTCTACCCAAATCGGAGGACTCATTCCATTATCACTGTATCTTCCATCACCGAACCATTTCTCTAGGTTTTCTAAGGCGGTTTCAAATACGTATGTAGATTTAACTCCATCAATTAACATTACTGCTTTCAATTTCTTATTACCTCCTATGCGTTAATAAATGTCATATTAAATTTATAGTTATCTGCTTCTGGAACATAAACTGGTTTTATACTGATTACTTCAGGCGGATCCCAGTTATTTACTTTATTATTATTTCTCATAATAGTCAAGTGATCAGGTGGATAGTTATCTAAGTTCTTAAATTGTACCCAATCCACACTGTCTCCAGCCTTATCCATAGTATTAAATACTATAGTATTTAAGTTGAAGTCAGTCATCATATAATCATGAGTTATTAGTTTTTGATTTAGTTGAGAAGCAATTCCGCTTTCATCGAAATCACTGTCAAGTTTACGTATATATGCAGTAGGACTTACTTGTAAGTTTATTATAGGACGTCTTCCAGTATTTCCTATATCTAAGAACTTACTTAATCCATGCGTCTTAGTAAACTTTATACTTACTCTAAATAGAGTTTCTAAGTTATTGTGTAAAGTACGACTAGTAAGACTATATTCATCTAACTCGTCATATACTTCAGATTTTATGAACTTAGCTATATTATTTACTTCTTCTATTATATTCATTCTATTCTTAGGAGATCTCCAGAACTCCATTTCTACTAAAGGAACAGAAACGAATCTAAATAGTCCATCTACAGAAACCGATGTTTGTATATATAAACTTTCTGTTATATCTTTAAAGAATTCTACTGTACTACGATATACATTTGTCTTTTGAAATCTACGAGGAATTTCTGGAACTCCTGGTTTAGTAACAGTACCATATTGATCTCTCTCTTCTGGAATAGCTTCCACTTTAGGATATACACGTGTAATCTCAAGTTCTACTTCAGACTTACATTTTATCATATTAGTTTCCTTACTTCCAGGATTATCAAGATCATTTCTATAGGTAATTTCTATATTATCTCCCCATATCTTTCTATCTGTATCTATTTTAAATACTATATCCCATTTATCATCCTCTTGTTTTTCTATAGAAGTAGCATAAATCAATATATCCTTCTGTCTATCGAAAGTCTTTACTTTAAGAGTCGCTTGAAATGTAGTTCCTAGAATAGGAGTATATTCTTCCCCAGCTTCACATCTCATTTGTGCACGAAGTTCGTATACATTTTTACTAGAAGTTCTACTATTATCTGTAAAATCTATATAATCATTTACTCTGATAGAAGTATTAATAAATCTTACAGCACTACTATTAGTATAAGACTCAAAAGTACTAAAGCTCAAATACGGAACATCATATTGACCCATAGCATAAGCTCTCAAGAAGTTTGCTTTTGGATCATAACTATATATAAATGGACTTATATAATAATAATTCATGCTTATATTAGCAGGATCAGTTATATTAAGAGTTCCTATATTTTGAGGTATGGGATCAGTTTGTGTATTAAATCCTGGTAAAAGTGTACTAAAGTCAGATGCACGAGTTTGCGTACTTTTAACAGCATGTGTATCATTCATACAATAATATAACGTTCCTACTACATCTTTACTATACAGATCTTCTTTTCTTATAGTAAGATTAGCAGTATTAGTAGGAACAGTAAAGCTTCTTCTAAGACTTCCTGTATCTGATCTGAATGATAAAGTAGCATAAATATTAAATATTCTGTGTTTTATATCATTACGTACAAGACGTGGTTCAAACTTAGATTCACCTGTATAATTAAGTAAAAACGTTTTCATATCACTATCAGTGTCTATTCTACGTCTAGATCCATTTATTTTTATAATACTATTTCTTAAATGTTCTCTATCTACTACTGCTAATTTTGCTCCAGTAGACTCAAAATAATCTACTCCTACAGGCTCGTAATCCACATGCGTAAGATGAGATTCTACTATCATAGGTTCTGCTGGGATAGTAGTTCTTACATCACGTCCAGCAGTCATATGTACTTCTACACGAAGCTGTCCTCCTATAGCTGGTTTAAATCCACCTTGTATATATTTATAATCTATACGTATTTTATTCTGAGCTTCTATCTTATATTCAAGATAATCTTCAGATCCTCTCGTAAAATAAAGTCTTTTTCCTATACTACGCCATGGAGCACTTCCATTATCTCTATAGTATAGGAAAATATCACTAATAGGTTGATCTTCTTCTATAAGAAACATTTGAAGTTGATCGTCTGTAAATGAGAATTCTTTAATGTCTATTTCTATTTGCTTAAACGTTGCCTTAAATCCCAGTATCTTTACACCATGCAGCTCTACCATTTGAACTAAGACATCGTCTTTTTTAGTACCTCTATCTACATATACACGAGGAGTTAAACTTCCGTCTAAATTCTTAGTAACTTTTATTATATGCTCTTTTTCTACAGGCATAAACTTCAATCCATCTATCATACAAACATTACTATTACTGTATTTTATTTCCCAAGTATTAGCTTGTGTTTTAGTACCATAAATCATTACATCAGATAAAGGCATTCTTACAAACATATCTATCATAGAAGGTTTTGCTATTACTATTTCATTTGTATGCTGAGCAAGCTGATTCATAAGACTACTATATCTTTGAGCATGAATCAAGCTATTTTCTCTTGCTATATTTCCTATTACTACAGAAATATTATCTATAAAGTTACTCATAGCTTGAACAGTAATAGCAACTGGAGATAATAGAGATACGTCTTCTGGTTTAATTCCATTTCTTATAAGTTCTGTTACCGCTATATTCATAAGTTCTTTCTTATCATCTATAGTAAATCCTGTTCGATAACGTCTTCTATCTCTAACTTTGTCATCCATTTATCTTCTCCTTATTTAGTATTTTTATCAGTATTCACTTTAGGAGCATTCTTCATAGGATTACTAGTACCTACTCCTTGTAAAAGAAGTAATTCTCTAGCTCCTAATGTAGGCTTAGGATATTCTCCAAGTTCTATAGCTAAAGCATTTCTTATTGCTCTAGCTCCTACTTGTTTTGCATATAAACTTCCTCTTATAGCTCTACCAGCTGCATTAAAGTTTCCACTTTTAATAAATCCTATAGTATTAGTCCATCTATCTATCCAACCAATACCCATATTAAAGCACATATCTAATATAGCTAGTCTTCTAGGAAGATTTAAAGCTACTACCCAAGGAATTCTGTCTAGCTTTTTAACTATTTCTATTATATGTTTATGCAATATAAACTTTGCTTCTTGTTCAGTGATACCGTCTTTTTCCCATCTATCCACTTGCTCTTTAGAAAACGTACCACTTTCCATATTAAATCCATATCCTATGGTCCAAATACCCTTTGTATCTTTATATTTTCTTTTTCTAAATCCTTCATGTTTTGATATAACATCTATAGCTGCTTTATCAAAACCATATTCTTTAAAATCAATAAATGCAGGCGTTGCCATTTTATCAATCTCCTCCTATACATTACTAAAATTACTTCGAGAAATATATCCATTTTCTTCTTGCCATCTTACAAAATGTTCTTTATTAAGGTATAGTGCTATATAAACTACTCTATTCTCTTTACCTCTAAGATCTATTATATCTTCAGATGTAATTCTAAAGTCAGCATCCATACCAGGCTTATAATCTTTCTTTACATCATCTAAATTTCTACGCTTACATTCTATATAAATAAGATCCTTAAGTTCATCTTCATTATAGCAATCATATAAAAACTCTACATATTTAGCCATAATCATATTTTCACAAGTTGTATCTATTATGTCTAAAGACGTGTATATATTTCCATTATTATCTATATATTCGTCTTCTTTACTATATTCTACTTCTACCATATTATAAAGAGACAGCTTGTTGTCAGTAAACTGTGCGAACAGTGCTGTATAAATTTCTTGATAAAATACGTGTTCGTTTTCTTTAGTTTGAAACTTTGCTTGAAAATTAGGATTATCCATATTAATCTTTTCCATAGTAGCACTCATTCCGTATATAGGAAACTTAGGATAATTTACCAAGAATTCTATTTTAGTTCCGCATGTTTTTACATTACTTTCTTCTATATTTATTTCTTCTATAGATTTAGGAATTAGAGTTATAGGTGCTGCATATTTAATAGCAAATACCCTACGTCTATTTCCTCCGTCTACTCTGTAATCTATTTGATCTTTTCCATGTTGTCTTAATATTTCTAATAGAGCTAGATCTCCATTTGTACCTTTATCAGATATATTAAATATCACCTTAAGATCAGCTATAAGACTATCAGGTAAAAGAGTCTCAAGCGTATATGGAATTATAAGAGGATTCTTATTATCTGCTAGTTCTTCTTTTTTACTAAATATAGGTTTAGGAACTTCTAGAGGCCATGTATATTTCATCATTTCAGATACTTCATATGCCTTAGCTTCTTCGTTTACTAATACACTAAAGAATATAGAAGCTGTTTGAAACTTTGGACTTCCGAATAATAGTAAATCTATATCTCTCATATAATCCCATAAATCACCTGGGTTCTTTTTCCAATGCTGTCTTCGTATCTCTAATAGATTTATAGCTGGATTCCCATTTATTCTATCAAATCTATCCATATTAGCAAAATCTACAAATTTCTCATGACTAGGATCTATATTATACATAGCGGTAGCACGTGGAAATACACTACGAGTCAGCATCTTTCTGAGACTTGATTTTGTACGCTCTGCTTCTGGAAGTCTTTGTACTATTTCTGTTTCAATTAAATTTAAATCAGTATGTGTCTTTACCCAATTCTCCATATGCTTTATCACATGTCCAAATACATTATCAAATGTATGAAACGTATTAGTATTAGGATAAGCTCTTCCAGAAAAACCTACTTTCACATAAGGATAATCTGTATCAGGACTCACATTAAGCTTTTTTAAATCAGTATCCATATTAGTTCTCCTTTCTCTACGAGCTAAATCCAAATTTTATATTAATTCTTGTATCAGTAAATCCATCCTTAGTAACTCTACTCATTCTATAGAATCCTGGAGATATAGCCATCATTTCAAATAATCCCTTATATGGAAACACAGGTTCATCTCCTACATTATGTTCGCCAGTCTTTTCTTTAAATGCTGCTCTAAATAATGGTTTTCTATCTGCTTTACCTTCTGAAAGTACTGTCTGATTTGTACGTCCAGTAGCTAAAAGAGTAGTTCCGTCAGATCCTTGTGTATCCACTATATTTGCAGGGTTGAATCCTGATAATACATTGAATACATCACATTGATCTGGAGCATAAGGAATAAACGTAGTACATTTAAAGGTCATATTAATATCTTCCATATATTCATTCTTACTCATACCATCAAGCTTATGTTGAGCTAAATGAGTAGGAGGTTCAGGCGGAATAAGACAATAAGCTACTGCAAAGTTTATCATATTCCAGTTCATATCTACAGATACTAAATATAAAGTCATTAAGTAATCTAAACCTTTATACTTTATATATTCTGCTCTCATAGGATATCCTTGTTTTGCAGTATATTCTTTATACATAGATAAAAAGTATAAGAGTTTTGCTATATCTCCGCGATTATTATCCATAAATATTACAGTTACATCATTTTCTCCATATATTTCAGGTATACCTGGAGTAGGCATAGACTTACCATGCATATTCATTATACCTTCACGATTTGTCTCTGCTAGTCTAGGTGGAGCTACTTCTTTAGTATAATTATTAAGAAGCTTGAATAGATTACTCTTGTAAGCTCCATCTCTACAGAGTTCTGCATAAAGTCCTGGATCACTTAATACTATAGCCTTCATTTCAGGATATTGATCTAAAGAAGGATTAAGTTTTCCATCTATAAATAAGTTTAAATTAGGTCTTGTAAAGAATGCATATGTTCTATAATAGCTGTTAGTTTCACTTTCAAGTACAGGTCTATTTACAAAGTGAAAGTTTCTTGCATAATTTATACTACGAAGTATAGTATTTACATATCCAAAGTCTTCTAGCATAGTAGCCATAGTTTCTCTTATATTAATACCTATATTTACAAGTTGACTCTTTTCCCATTCTTGTTGCTTAGGTTCTGTAAGTCTTTTACCTATATAATTAGTATGATCTACTATAGATGTATTTTGAGTAAGAAGCTGCGCATTACTATGAACATATTTTCCTATAGTTTTTAAATCAGATTCTTCCTGCTCAGGAGAACTTACATCTGATATCCATTTTCCTAAACCTAATCTTCTGCTTATTTTTCCTAGTGTGCCACCAAGTATTCTATTAGCAGGAGCCAATACTCTAAGTATAGGAGTCGGCACTACTCCATTAAGTTTTCCAGCAACATTTCCAAATCTATTTCTAAGATAATTAAGACTACTACGACCTGCTTGCACAGACCAATCATAAGCTTGAGCTTTTACTCCATTAATAGCCTTAGTACCAAGATCTTTAAGCTCATCTAAAGTATCATTTATAGTACCAGCTATCATTCCAGCATAAGATTCTCTAAGTTCGCCAAGAGCATTAGCTATATCTTCTCTTATACCTTCTTTAGCCTTATAATACTTATTAGCTACTTTAGATATACCTATAGTACTACCTATATTCCCTAGAGCTCTCTGTTTAGAAGACTCTATTATATCATTAAATTGATTCTTCCAAGCAGCTTTTTCACCTTTTTTAATTTCCTTAAACCACTTACTCCAATCAGAAGAAACCTGACCAATAGTATTTCCTTCACCTTTTTTAAATAAATCAGTAAGCCAATTTGATTTAAGCTTCTTAAATAATACATCAGACGGAGTACTACTCCATCTCGATGTAAAGAAATCTTCTCCAGTAAGATAATCATCTGATATATATCGATCTACATTCTGATTATCTCTAAAATAACGCGTATTCCATAATATCTTACCGTCTCTAGTTATTCTGTATCTATCAGTGTGATATATGTATTGATCAGATTTAGGAAGAGGATCTAAGCTAGATTTCCAATATTCATAATCAGACCTAAGAGCTTCTTTATCTACTTGATACTTGAATGGATCTGTCTTTGTATTCATAAGAGCATTCCATTCTCCATCTGCTTCTTTCTTAAGCTTATTTAATGCAGTAATTCTTTCTTCTGTAGTCTTATTAGCAGCAAGAAATTCAGCTTCCCAAGCTTTAGCACTGTTACTCAGAGCATTTTTGATTATTTCTTCCCAATCTACTTCCTGAGTAGCCATAATACATCACCTCTTCTAAATAAGTCTCATTTTGTATACACATGTAATAGCTCCATCTACGCCGTGAAGCACAAATGCGTGATTTACTCTACTAAATACATATGTATTTATCATAGTATTAAATTGTGTTCCAAATTTATTAGTAGTAGCACTGTTACCCCACATTGTAGCTACAGCATTGTATCCTGAAGCTTCTGATTTCCCTTTATTATTAAGATTGAACCATTCAGATAACTCTTCGTCTTCTACCGCTATAGTAAAAGAAGCAAGACATCTGATATCTTTATCTGTTATAAGATTTTGATCTGGTTCTGTAGTATTAACTTCTATACCATCTGCAGTAGTTATAGTATAGTTTATATCTACTTTCTTAGTAAAGAATTCTACATATTGAACATCTTGTCCATTTGACAAGTGATAAGTCTTTACTCTATAATGAGCATATTTACTCATAAGACTTCCCATCATTCCCTTTGCTAATTCTATATTAATACATCTAAAAGGAATCAGTTGATCAAATGTATATCCTTTTTTATGTTTATCATATGGTACTACATCTGTTCCTACACTTCCATCGTATAATAAGTTATATCCCTTTATAAACGGAACGTCATCTTGTACCATTTGTATATTAGCTAAGTCGTTTATTACTTCTGCATCATTATATAAATTTTCTTCAAAGCTTTTCATTTGTATTTTGAATGGTTTATTGAATAAATGTTTACACGTAGCCTGAAGTCCACTCAGTAATACTTTATTCTTAGCTATTTCTACTTCTCTAAATTCTCCATTTGGAAGTTTCTCTAACTTATAAAGTCTTCCATCCCAAATTTTAAATTCATCTTCTATATTAAAAAATATCTTCTTTAAAAGATCTTTTAGTTTATTAAACATCTTTTCCTCCAATTAGCTTATTTTAATATCTCCATATCTAGTATGCATGTATACTTCATCATCTACTCTAAATTCATCGCATAAAGTAATATTATTATCTTCAGCTGGTTCTATCCAATGATATTGAGTATAGTTCCATCTAGGAGTTCTTATTCTTATATTTACATTAGGAGTAATTTGATCCACTATAAGTAAGTAATCACTATCATCTCCCATAAGTATAAGAGCTCCTCCTTCTCCTAAGAACTCTACTCTCCATGCTTTAAATAACTTTATTATGTATTGTAAATATGTACTTATTCCTCCATATACCATACCAGAAGAGAATATTACTTCTTTAATATCTGGAAAGCTTCCATTTGTAGCATTTTCTTGCTGTCTAACTATATCTAAAAGAGCAGCACTTATGTTATCCATCTCCATAGATATTTCATCCGCATCGTTATGTAATATAGTTAAATCAAAATGATATGCAAGATTTCCATCTATTTCTTGTAAATAAGCATACCATGATTTATTTTCATTCCCTGTAGCATTAAACACTTGTGGAGTTTTATTAGCTATTCTTACATAATTATATACTTCTAGTATAAGATCAACTTCCTTATGATTTCTAGCATGAAGTAATACAGCATCCAAAAACCTTGCTAATCCTATACTTCTTTCTATCTTTTGTAGCATTTTGATAAAATCATCATTATTATTAACAGGATCAGGAAATTCTTCCAATGTTATATCTATTCCAGATTGTGCAAATTCATTAAGCCAGTAAAATCTTATAGTAGGATGAGTCTTAATACTTTTAAAATCTAGCAATCTTTCTACCCAGCCTACAGTATCAGCTATAGGAGCATCTATATTCTTAGTAGTATTATAGTTTATAAATGTAATAAAATATACCCATAAAGCGAAAAAACTATGTTGATGTCCACTACTCTTATAAGCAAACATTACCTTTTCTAACATTTCCTTATATTTAAGTATATATCTATGTATTACTCCTATACCAGTAGAGAAATCATTAATCTTTACGATATTATCTACTGCTAAATATTTAGATTCCACATAAGAGAAATCTTCAGAAAATACAGCATGTTTCATTTCTGCACTATTTTCCCATCTTGGGTCCATTTGTACTACTTCATCATACGTAAGAGTTATTTCTTTAGATTGGCCTTTGCTATAATCTTCATACTCAGGAAGTATATATTTTATTGATCTAGCATGATTCATATCACCCCAAGTACTATCTAATGGATTAGGATCACTAGTTCTATTTCCTATTCCACCTTCCATAGCATCAAAATCAACTATATTTGTACTATTAATAGGACGAAGTACAAAGTCTACTTGATATAACTGTTCTGGTGTAGCAAGAAGTGGATTAAGAGCTCCAGTAGCTGAAGCTGAGGCTGTAAATCCTTGATTAAGTTTTTTCATCTTCTCATTATCATAAACACGTCCGTCTTCGTACTCTCTTCCAGGAGGAGCCAAAGCTCCATCATCTGCAAGAGGATACTTAAATCCATTTGTACTTATATCTCTAGCACGCTTTCTTATCCAATATTTATATAGACGTAGTCCATTAAATATCTTTTTAGCTATAAATTCTAATGCATAGTTCGTACCTTTAAATGTATTAAGATATGATAATACATAAGTCAAACTATCTCTATAGCTATCAGGCATTCTAGAAGGAAATGAAAGTCCGAATTCTTGAAACTTATCTTCAGATTCTTCTCTAGTAAAACTTGTCTTATTAAGAGCATTACTATATGTAAATATATAAAACATACATATCGCACGTAGTTTTATAGTAGTAAGTTCCAATGATTCATCATAATCCGTACTTTCTCTCATATATTCAGAACCATAAGTCTTTAGATAAGTCTTACGTTCGTTATTAAACATTTCTCTATATACATTAAACTCACGCTTATTTGGAGTGTATAATATTTCAAATTCTTCTGCTTCTCTAGCTTCTATCAGATTTATATCTTTATCTAAATATTGCAAATACTTCTTATCTGGATATTGAGCAATTAAAGTATCAAGCCTTCCATCTCTTTTTAGTCTAAAGATTTCAGACTTAGTCATATGGTGTATAGGTACTTTTATTATACTCGTGATACCTCCAGTTACAACAGTTCTATCCATATAGATATATTCGCTTTCAGGCGTATCTATTGGAGGCTTTCCAAGAAGCATTCTATAATATGGATTATATTCCACATAAGTTTCTAATATTTCAGCACTTCTAAGATAGTCCATTATACTATCTAGTATGCCTAGTTTCTTTAAGACTGGTCTCAAATTCATACCATTTCCAGCATACTTTCTATCCCATTCATCTTTATCTATCTGTTCATCAGGATCTAGACTACGATTAATAGCCTCATACATATCATCATTCAGCATATAGTTATAATCAGATAATATATCATATTCCATTATAGCTGCTTTAAATCTGAGATACGAGGCCTTTTGATCGGTCTCGTACTCATATGCTTCTGCTAGTTTAGTCTGTTTACAGATAGTACCTTCCATTAATCTGCTTATCTGTTGCAATCTACTATCTAAAACTTTAGACATTCTTTATTCCTCCTAATATCCAAATGGGTTTGATTTTCTAAGTCCAAGTTCTCCTTGAGATTGTAATAATTGAAGTTCTTCTGGGCCGATTGTATATGTCGTTCCATTCATCATCACCAGCTTTACTGGTTTACTCCAATCTATTACTGTATAGCTTGTATTTGTTTTTACTACTTCTGGATTTCCAGAATAATTTTTACTTATAAGAGTTCCTGCTGGAACCGTTATAGTAGTAGTAGCAGTTCCTTCTATATGTTCTATTAATAATGTATTAACAGCTATTGGTTTATTAGCCGTATCTTTTATTTCTACTATCGCCATTATTCCTCCTAATATCTTAAAGCTTTTTCCATAGGACTTATCTTCTTAGCTTGATCTTTTTCACTCTTAGCTAAGTTTATAATTAATGCTTTATTAGCATCATTACTAAATAGTCCATTAAACATTCCTGCAGTAGCTCCTACTTCATATACAGATATAAATCTGTATTTATCAGTACCTACTTCTCTCGCAGGTTTACTTACATCGTTATAATCTCTAATAAGAGTTCCAAGAAGCAATTCAAATGATAGTTGAGCTGCATTTATCTTCTTATTAGATTTCATTGCATTATATATAGTATTCAAATGTAGATCTATAGGAATCAAGTTACTTACGTTTCCACCAAAATATAATTGAATTACTTTAGCAGTAGTCATTTCTCTCATATAGCTGTTAGTTTGTATTAAAAATACATCTCCTTTACTATATTTAAAGATTACGTGAGCCTCAAGTTCTCTATCTTCTTCTACATTCGGTCTTATAATTTCTCTTGGAGTAGTCTTTACTTCTGTTCCTAATGTAAGAGTAAACTCCTCATTTCCAGTATTAAGTATAGTTCCATAAGCCAATACGTTATAATAGTTATATTCAGCATCTATAGAAGATACAGGAACTCTCCAAGTTATATCCTCAGTACAGTATACTTTAGTAATACCGTCGATAGGATCTTGCTTTATTTCAAACAGATTCTTCTTATTTTGCGGATATACGAAATCATTTAAGTTCTTTATTATAAATTGTACTATATGTAAATCATGTGTGGATTTCATAAACATATTTAATACACCAGTAGCTATTTCTGCAGTATATATTCCTATAGGAATTTTATCTCTTCCTACTATATCAAATGGTTTATCTCCACAACAACAGCTACAATAGTTATCATGGCCAAGTTTACAGTGTATAGGAGATCTCATAATAAACTTCTTATTAAGGAACTTATCGACATTCTTCATAGTAATCTTTACAGATTTTCCACCTACGATTGCATATCTATTAAGTATATCCCATTTATTACCAGTCTTTACTTCTATACCTTTCTTACTTCCGCAATCTCCTCTAATACCAAATATATTACCAAATCCATTTACTAATTGCTTATATAATACTCCTGCAAGTGCAGTTTTACCTCCTCTGTCTATTGCTCCTTTTTGAGCAGTGTTAGCCAAATCAGCTGTATAATCTAAATCTATCCCATCTGCCAATGCGTCTTCTACAATTACTTCTGCAGTACCGTCTAAGTTAGGCAAACTACCCATACTTACATTCATAGTCTTCCAGTCGTTATTTAAATCTGCCGATGCTCCAGATTCATACATCTCCATCATATCATCATCTTTAAACATCTCTTTTACATTAGCTAATACTTTCTTTTCAGCCTCTTCGACTACAGCCATATTATGAGTTTCTCTATATTCTTTAAATGCAGGTTTCATTATATCATCCCGCATTTTTTTGTATTCATCTCCAGGAGTCATCATGTCTATAGTAATACTACTGTTAAATATAGTAGATAGTCTTAATCCAAACTCAGTAAACATATTAATAGCTTGGTTTAAGTCATCTACAGTAGCATTCTTTTCCATTATAATCTGTCCGATTTCCATAAAGATTTCGTCCATTGCTTTCTTTGTAAATACTATTTCATGATAAGGAAAGTTCTTATTATTCCAGAATCTATAGAATACTATCTTATTTATTATAAGTCTTCCTATAGTAGTCTTTATTTCCTTCCCTAATCTCTTAACAGTTACTTTATCATATATGTTTACTTCCGGCTCTACTCCAGCCTCGAAGCTAGACATATATTCGTAAATCAAACCTATATCAAGATCTCCATCATCAGCCTTCATGATAGCCTGTACTAATGGATGATTACTTGGGATAGTTTTAGGTTTTTCACTTGGCTTAGGATTTCTAGTAAAACTATAATAAGTTTGTGTTCCATCTTTACCAGTAGCTCTTCTAAAGTTACCAGCATAATCAAATATATTAAATAATGAGTTTTGAGCTTTGTGTATATCTTCCACTGCTTCCTTACTATTCAGTGGTTTATTTGATATTTTATCTCCCTAATGTGTTCAGATTGACTCGCTACTTTCAATCCCGTACTATCTAAAGTACTGCTATATGTCTCCATATAGTACAGATCATATCTTCACCATGTAATAAGAAGATTTATCTTATTATTTAGGTATCCGGCACTTCCACATGCTTATGTGTACGATTGATCGTTGAAGCTTCTACATTACTTTACATAATATGGCTTGCCTGCTGATTATCCATTGTATAATATCACTTAGAGTCTCTAAAATCGATTTATAGCAGTTTATACACTGTTTTTAGAGGTTTTATTGCATCGTATGACATCTTTATCCTTGTTTCTGACTTTCGTCTCCTAGAGGCCTTATAACGCGTTTAAAAGCATCCTAGGCGATAAAGCTTTAGGACTTCCCAGCAATTCACCGGAATTCATCCACTAAGTTTCCCTAGTAGAGGACTATATAATTAATCATGGTCCAAATATCTTTCGATCGGTGTTGTTAAACTATAGGTCGCTAATCTATAGCCAAAGCGTTTCAGCTTTCAGTCTAAGTATCGCTACTTACGATGCAGATACGTGTCTGCAAAGTGTATTACGTGTGGAGATAAATCCTTATACGTGTTCCGTAATACATGTTCAGATCATTTCAACATCTCAGTGAGATGGTACGCATTTCTTCCCGCTTGGGTTCTACAAAGCATTTCAGCTTTTGATCGTTGAGTATTTTCCTTGATATCTAAATCAAATCTTTCACTGCAGATTGTCTACTTGAGAGTTCCCTGCAATTAACGTACTTTCGACATTAGATCACTCTAATGAAGGGCAACTACACTATAAATACATTAGGATGTAATGCGTTTAACATAGTGCACACGTATTGAATCCACCATTAAAGCCAACAGCCATTCCTGCATAGACACGGCTGCCTTGCTCAAATATTTTCTCATCATAATGATTCTTTACCCAGTCGTCTACTAATGGAAATACTCCATCGAACGTAAAATCTAATACTTTTACAGTCTTAAGTCTATATGGAGCTAAAGTTAACGGAACTGGGAATACATATTGCTGACTAAGCTGACTATCGACAGGATAACGTGTAGTAGCTATACCTCTCGTATGTTTTAAGTCAGCAAACACAGTACTAGCTAAATAGAAGAATTCTAGCCAAGAAAGACTCTTCTTAATAGGACTGTGTGTTTCGCCATTTATTACATCGAAATCTAATTCTATAGAAGCGAATTCTGCTCCATTCTTACATATAGCAGGAAAATCTTGTATACGGAAAAATGGATCTTCCATCTTATCTATAGCGTCAGATAAAAATTCTACATCATAATATGCAAGTAAATCTTGTTGCGTATCGTTTGGGAATAATCTTCTGTCATATAGATAATCTATTAAGTTCTTACTGAATTTAATAACAGTATCCTTAAACATCTTTATAAGAAGATGAATTGGAATACCTATATCTGTATACTTTTGAAGTCCTTTCCCAAGCTTTTTATTAGTCCATACATGTGGAAGCATTACTATAAGAGAGCTGTTATCTACTGCTCTAGAAAGTATTTGCTTACGTCCTGTTCCTTTTGGACCTAAGTGCCTTCCTTTCATAAAGTTATAGTATTCGTTACATGCACGCTGTACAAGACACTCTATATCACGTGTTTTGATGTCTGCTCCCATAGATTGCTTATTTCCTATAGAAGCAAGAACATTACTATAACGTATAATATCAGAAAGAAGTACGTTTATATCATTTACAAGCATTCTACTATCATCGTCTTCAGCACGATATGCTATCGGTATAACATATTGGTGATGCTTAAACATTTGATCTCTTGTAAACTTTGATATAGAAGACTTCATTTCTTTATTTGCGTATTTACCGAACTCTTGTTGCCAAGCTTTTGTGTCGATTTTATCCCAGTTATTATATAGAAAAGATGGACCTCCACCTACTATATCTCCTGGTTCTGGTATATATTTATCATCACACGGAGCTACTATTCCTTTACGTATAAAGTAGTCTCCGTCTCTAGTATTAGCAGTAGCACAAAGAGCAATACTTCTCTGTACTGTTCTGAAAATAGCGACGAATAAAGGACGCATTACATAACAGTGTAAATTTATAAGAGCTGATCTAGTCTCTTTCTCGTCGTCTGTGACTCCAAATATATCCTTGCTGAATAATCCAGTAGGACTATTTTTGTCAGCACTATTTACGATAGGAAGCCCACGTCTTCTGAGATAGGCTTCATTATTCATAATTGTACCATACATATAAAGTCATTACCTCCTATCTATCATAATCTTGCGTTTGTTATCTTAGGAATATTATTTATCCAAGAAGAACGCTTTCGTTTTATTGCTTCTAATTCTGCTTGTAAAGTTTTAATTACCTCATCTTGCTTTTGTATTACAACATTTCTATCTATATTAAATGGATCTGGATCAGGATGAGCTATATAAGAAGTATCGCCGAAATCTATACGTTTATAACCATCGTCATATGCATCGTTTCCAGTCTTAATTTTCATCTTTTCTATACGCTCTTTATCCATTTTAATACCTTCTTCTATATACTTATCTTGCTGTTGTATAAAATCTCTAAGTTGCTTTAACTCTATAAGCTTAAATGCAAGTAAATCTGCGTCTCTTTCTACTATAAATGGAATGCTGTTAAGCAAATCATTTACAGTTAAATATTCTAACTTAGGATGCTCCGGAGTTCCGAGCTTAGTAGCAGCAAATACTCGCATCTTAGTTCTCATAGGAGACGATGCCATAATAGTAGAAATAACTTTCTCTCTATGTTCATTCAAGTCCTTAGCAGTCATTCCTCTAGGATCAAACGGCCTTGCTTGTCCAATACGATCCATTTGTTCTTTTTCCGTTATACCAGTACCATAAAGCTTACTCTTAGGATCTTCTACTATAGCTCTGATGGCCAAAGCAGTTTCTTCGTCGAATAGCATACGCAGAGCATCATTATATCTATACTTAAATGTCTTATCACCATAGTTGTATACACGCTTAGTTCCGTCCTTTTTAGTAATAGTCATAGTTAAATTATCTATATCTACTACGTCTCCTACTTGAACTTCTTTATCCATGACTGCTTTAATGTTAAGCATTTTTTGACTCTTATTAACTATCTCCATATCCAAATCAGTAAGTTGATTCTTACGTAATCTATCAAGAACTTTTAATTCTTGTATAGAAAGTCCGTCTACTTCAGGACAATACATGACTCCGTGATGACTCTTACGTTCTATATGAAGATTAGCTATTCTAGAAATATCCATACGTCTATTACGTTGAGTACCGTATTTTAAGCATAATTCTTCTAGAGTCTTAGGATCGTGTGCTCTAAGCATTTTATACGTAAATCTCTTTAAACGCTCATCATACATTAATGTACCTTTAGGATCTTCTGATTTAAGAGCATCTATAAAGAATTGAGGAACGAAGAAACTAAATCCGTCTATTACGTATCCCACTCTTTCTGCTTTATCAGGTATATGTATTTTTGCAAACTCATCTATAGCAGACTCCATAGCGTCATAATTTTGTGTAATCATATAATGTTGACATATTTCGTATATAAGATTATTCATTCTTTCTGTATCATCTTGCTCTTTAGCCATTACTGATTGCACAAAGAAACTCTTCTTGCACTTATCTATTATAGGTTGAAGATTTGGTTTTATTAACATATTCTTTAGGAATTGGGGTAAAAACTTTCTGTCTATATGATATAATAATTTAGAAAGCATAAACTTACTTACTCCTAAACAGAATATATAACAAAGTCTATCTAAATCACCAATAAGTATTTCTTCATAGTATTCTGTCTTAATAGCTTCATTATACATTTGAAAATATCCGAATTCTCCAGAAAGCACCATAGTCATTATAGCTTCAAGTGGAGCTTTCATTTGCTCTAATATCTCATACACATCAGGTGGATCTTCATCTAATTTTAATGGAGGCGTTATTAGCGTATCCAAAAAATCGTCTAATCCAGGCCATGCCTTATAAATCACATTCTTTATAAGATAACTCATTTCTATTCTATCAGTCCACGGAGTCCAGTTTGGGTTATTAAACATCAATCCGTCTCCAAGTTCTTCGAAAGTCCTAGCTACCATATATTACCTCCTTTATTTTCTTACGATGCTAGTAGTTTCTTGAACTCTGCTGAATGGTCTTCCAGCAAAGCTATATTTATATGTAACTTTAGCTGTGTTATTCCACTCTGTAGCTTGTAGTTCAATAGTATTATTATTAAGTTCAAAGTCTCCGGTAAATGTTTTAATAGCAGATCCGCCAGCATCATATAAAGTAATATTATTGAATATGAACTTTTGCTTATCTGCGATATCTGTATTATGCTCTATTAACAGTTTACCATCATTTCCCGTATATTCAGCATTCGCAGTGATAGTTGGATTTTCAGCAACTAATTGTGCTACATCAGTTTGATTTACAAGTCCTTTAATTCTATATGTATAAGAAATATTTCCTAGACTCCATATTTCATCTACTGAGTTTGTAGTATTAGCCCAGAATCCAAATCCTGGTTTAGTATTGATTAATGTAGAAGTTATAGTTCCTGGTGGAACAGTTAAGTTAAAGTTTGTTCCAGGACTAGGATTTATTTGAAGCATTTCTATTTCTGCATTAGCAGAGCTTTCAAATGCAAGCCATACACCTTTACTTGGACTAGAAGTATCTACTACTACTTTACTTGGATTTAATCTAAAATATTTGTTATTAGGAGTAGATCTTGCATCATCAGTATTAAATTTATATGTATTAGATGTAATAGCACTTCCTATAAGTTCTACAGACATATCTACAATTCCTCCTATACCTATAATTCTGTCAGTATCTATATTATCTATAGCTATAGCAGTTCTATTAGGCAGGTTTGTAGATATTCCACTTACGATAAAGTTTGTATTAGAAGCTGCTTGTTTTACTTTTATAACAAGTCCACTTTCATAGAATGCTCCTAAAGTATCTCTATCATATATATAAAGTATAATCTTTCCACCACGTATTTCGTGTCTTTCTATAACAGCAGCCTTAAGTAAATGAGCTTGTCTTCCTGTTATGTAAGGACTATATAGTACGTCTCCTTCTTTACGCCATCTACCAAGTATAGTAGCATTAGAAGCTACAGAATGATCTAGTGTAATATCTAGTCTTGTATTTCCTTCTGCTATTTTACTGTAGTATCTTTTATTTATAGACGCATTTGTTAAGTTATCTGCGTCTTGTATTTCATATAATTCAAATTCTCCAGCGTTACTTCCTCTAAACGAGACTATTACTGTATCTCCTTCGATACGTAAGTCCGTAATATCATTTGTACTTACTGTGATATTACTGTCTTTTATTATCTTAAGAGTTTCCACCATAGAAGTATGATACATATCAGATATCATCATAGGTTTAGTTCCTACAGGAAACTCTACAGAAAGTGTACAGCCAAATGGAAGTGTATCTTGGAGTCCTTCTATATTTTTAAGCACGTCTTCTCTATCTAAATCTATAACTACTTTACCACTAGCATCTGACGATAATCCACTAATAATCCATCCATATAAAGGATTAAAATCTTTAGTAGCGTCACATACTTTTATTAAAGCAGAAGCATTAGATACAGGAGTAGGTACTTTGATTACAAGAGTATTCTTTTTCATATTATACCTCACCATCCGTAATAAATCCTAAAATAGATGCAGTACTATTAGTCTTTGCTGGAGGATTAAGTTTTACTTGAGGAACTTGATAAATATAATCACTCCATAATTTTATAGGACTACGCTTTTGTTCTCTTACTCTTACTCTAATACAATCTGTATCTTTAAGAATAGAGTGTTTATCATTTGATATATCAGATATACCAAAATACATACTTACACCAGAAAGAGTAGCATATACTCTCTTAGTCTTTCCTAATACAGTATGTCTATTATCAGGATCTACTAGAGCTATTTCTATTAAGTCTCCAGCTCTTAAATCTGCAAATGTAAGTCCGAATGAATCATCTCCTATATAGCATGAAGCTATTACTGGTATAGGAGTTTTACTTCCAGTATGTACGTTAGGATCTGTCTCTGTTCCAGGTCCTCCCCATTCTTTTGGAACCCAGTTTGCTAAATTAGGAATATTCTTAAATCCATCTATACCTACTATATTATCAGGATATCCATCTTGACCATTCCATCTCCAAGGATAAGGAAGTGTAGTCCAGTCTATGTTAATACAATCTTGGAATACTCCACTATAATTATTTATAGTATCAGAAGCACCAAAGAATTCAAATCCTTTTGTAAGTCCTATACATCCCTTAAACGCATTTACTACAGATTCTAATTTAGGACATTTTGTAAATATATTTCCTATAGTATCTGTATATATTAAAGAAGTAACTCCAGAAGCAAATTCATTCGCACTTTTAGCATTAGGAGCTTCTATAGTCTTAGGAAGCTTCACTATACTAGAGTTTTTAAACATTTCATCTAGATTTCCTTTTAATATAGTAATAGTGAATTTTGATAAATCTGTAGAATCTACTACATCTGTAGATTTGTATGCAGCTATTCTATTAGTAGATAAATATGTTTTAAATGCTGTTACGTCGTTAAATACTAATTTATGTATATCATATGTAGCAGGATAAGGTCTATTAAGAGCATATCCTTGATATGGAGCAGGGGCTATAGGATCTGATAGAGATTTCTTTACATATCCACTAAAATCAGCATTAGTATATTTCCAGTATTCGGGATCTGTCTGTATTCCGCTATCTTCAAACAAACCTCTTGCGCTAATGATAGATGGATTATTTTTAAATAAATCACTAGCTTTAGGAGCTTCTTTTACATTAGTAGTTCCTAAAAAGGCTTCGTTTATTTCTTGTAGTAATCCCATACCTGAGAATAGACTTGGACTTATATTCTTAATCTTACTATTCTTATATAGATCATTAGCTCTAGTTATACCAGGACCCGTAATACTATAAACTGTGTCTGTATGATCTACACCTTCAAATAATCCAGATATATCGTTTACACTACTATCGAATTCTATTTGTACATTACGCCATAACTCTGGTATTCTACTGTAAATAACTGGAATTTGTTGTTTCGCTTCTGCTAGAGTCATAAACTTAAAGCTTAAATTATCGGCATCATTATCATCTCTAGTAAAATATGCAGTTCTAGGATCTAAACTATTAGCAAATTCCTTAGTCATCATCATAGCAGTAGTTATAAAATCAATATAATCCACTTCACTTCTAGTTCTTAGAAGTTGCTCTGGATGTTCTATTGGTTCTATATCTATATCTGGTCCTAACTTAAGTTCTTTAGTAGCACCTATGAAGTTTATAGTAGGAACATCGTCTGACTGTCTGTATTCTCTTACTTCAGAATCTAGACATCTTGTACTTATAGTCCCACTACCTATTTCAGGAGCTTCTATAATAAATACATTATTGATTACAGAACCATCTATATTTTTATCATATTTTATTTTCTTTACATATATGATTCCATATTTATTAGAATATATTACATGAGGTACATTATCATCATTATTAAAATATGAAGCAGGTATCTTAAATCCGAATGATACACTTCTATTTGAAGCGTCAAGTCCGTCTACTTCTACTGTAATAGGATGTTTACATGTTTTAGGTACTCTTATATAGAAAGGAGAATGCCATTCAAAACTCTTTTCTATTTTAGTCTTTTCAACTACATCAGCCATTTCTATCTTAAGCATATCTATCTTCGATAATATACTGGCGTCTGATAATGTCAAATCTTTATTAATAAGTAATGGAACTATAATATCTCTGATAAAACTTTTTATCTGTTCTTCAGACATAATTAGTCCGTTACCCACTTGAAATGGATTCATTCTAATCCTCCTTTCTTGTAACTATTTTTATTAATCCTAGACTATTGCTAGAAGTTATAAATCTTTCAAATAATCTCGTATATATTTCAGAAGTCATTTCTTTAGGTATATATAAAGAAGTTCCGAATACATATGGGTTATTAGTCTTATTTATAACTCTAGGAGTCTTTATCTTTTCTAATAAATCTAAATTTAGATTAAAGCTTATATAAGGATCTACTAGATCTTCTACTGTTACTGAAGACAATACTAATCCATCATCTGCAGTAATATCTTTAAGTAACACTTCTAAGTTTACAGCTGTAGGAGTCTTTATAAGTCTTACAGTAATCTTATCGTTAGCATCTGCTATAGTATAAGTATCAGTATTACTACCTGCGTCTGTAGTTTTAGTAGCTCTTAAGTTAGATTTAATATCGAATACTATATCTTTATGCTTACTATAAAGAGTTCTACTTATATCTGTAAATAAGTTGCTATACGATGTTTCTGTAGCAAAATGAGTTCTTTTATTAAACTTATTATTAGAATGTATAAGTCTATTAGTATTCTTTGGAGTAAATACTTTGTTACTTGCTTTCCATACTGCAAGTTCTGACTTTACTCTAAGACTTACTGTTATTGGAGCCTTAAACATATCTTTAATATTTTTATACTTAGACGTATTTGTATTCATCCAGTTTCCAAATATAATAGTAGGTAGCAATGTACCTTGATCCTCATTCCATTCTAGTTTTATTTCTTCAAGTATCATACTAAGAATAGGATCATATGTATCCATATCTATAATAGGAAGAACTAGATCGTTTTTACTTATTCTAGCACTTATATTAGTTACAGCCTCTACTTCATTAGTTCCATTAAAATACTTTACACTTATAATAAAGTCTAGTATTTCTTTTTCTCTAAGTGGCTCACTATCAAAGTCTTCGTCTGTTTCTAATAATGGAAGTTCTACAGAAAGAGCTGGTAATGTAGGATCTATAACACTTAATATAGTAGAAACATCAGCACTATATCTATCATAATAAGTCTTTTTATTAACTTCTTGTAGTTCTCTTCTCGTAACTACGTTTCCCTTTAGAAGTTCTACAGCAGCCTTGATATTATCTATAGTATTCTGCACATTAGCAGATAATTGTGTAATAGATGGAGCCTCACTATAATAATAAGATATATCTTTACCAGTACCTTTTATTCTCACTTGTGTATCTCTAGTAAAGCTGAATGAAAGCATTTGATTTTTAGTCAATACAAACGTACCATCTCCATTTACAGAAAAAAAGACAGAATCGTCTGATTTATTTTGTATTACGAAATATGCTCCTTCTGGAACATCTATAACATCGTTATTGGTAACTATATCCTTATGTACTGGAGTTATATTATAATTATGAACAGTATTAATATCGTATGACGTATATGTAAATATACCTCCTAACTGTTCTTCATACCACATATAGCTTCCTTTTTTAATACGTCCATTCCAAGTATTAGGACCGCTAAGCACAAATACACCAGTAGGTCCTGTTGGAGCCATATCTGTGTCAGTAAAAGCAAGTCTTATTATACTATTTTTAATAGCAGACGTATTCTGAACAAATACCATTTGATCAGATGTAGTACTAAGGATAACCTTTTTCCAAGCCATGGAAATACCTCCTTATGATTGATTTTTAACAGAAAGATTGTCTCTAAAGTATCTCAAGACAAAAAAAAAGAAGAGTATTATCTCTTCTTATTTTCTGATAAATATGCTACCCTCCCAATGGTAGCAAAAGAGATAGCTAATACAACTATCCAACTATAGAATGCTATTGGGTGAGCTGCACGATCAGTCATCCCCATAAATAGCATGCTAATGAATACTAATGCACCAGCAATAGACATGATTACTTCAAATCTACTTTCATTCTTTTTCATATTAAATCAACTCCTATTATTTTATTATTACATTATATGATATATAACTAAAAAATCGTTAAAAAAATACATGATCCCTCCGAAGAAGGATCAAATATTTTATTTATCAGTATTATATAATGAGTTTAATATTCCCATCATAAATGGATTTATTACTCCTATACTTCCTATCATATGCTCTTGCTCACTAGCATCTTTACATATCTTCATATTATTTTCATTTAATACTACTAGAGTAGTCTCAAGCATTATTCTATCTGCAAGATTTTCATCTAGATTATATGTATCTATACAGGCATCTAATATATTAAATGGATCAAATAAATCATCAGTAATCCATATAGTATTTAAGCTTCCATTTTCTTTATCTTTAAGTTGATCAGTAAGCCATTTAGATAATTTATCTACGGCTATAATCTTCTCAGCCATCTTATTTTTATCTTTAAAGAATCTTCCTACATAAAAACTTTCTGGATATATACTATCAAATGTTATTACGAATAAATTAAATCCGTCTTCGATATCCATAATGGTACGATTAAAGAATGATATATTTACTTTGAATAATAGATCTATGTATTTGCTATTAGATAGCCATTCCCAAGCATCGTGCGTTATAAGCTTGTGTTTTTTACTTATAATAATTTTATCATAATCATCTACGCTTATAATATTCTTATGCATATCAGATACGAAATAAATATCTCCTCTTTCAGAATATCTTATACTATATAAATAGAGATTATCGTTAAAAGAACTTTCTATCATAATTCTAAGACGTTCTCTGTCGTCTTCTTCCATATACTGTCTGAGCTGATTATATATGTCTATTATTATAAGATCATAGCTAAATAATACATCGTTAGGACGAATAAATACTACTTGTTTAGTTTCATTCATATATATCTATCCTTTCTATCTTAATAAATAATGATATAAACCATTTCAATGGCTTTACTATAAAGAAATATAGTATTAATCCTATTATAGCTAACGGAACTCCGATAAAATATACCATAAATATCTTTATAATTTCATTTATCAGTGTTATAAATCCAAGTACGATAGCACAGTATACCTTTAAGAATATAGGAAAAGCTTTAACTTCTTTCCATAGTTTCTCATCTTTTTCGATCATAATCTATCATCTCCTTTTAGCTCGTGCTTTTGCTTCTAGAGCAAACTGTTCATCTGGTCTGTATCCAAAATAATAGTATTTATATATGCTATCTGGAATAGTATAATAATACACATGACTATACATATCGCCATATATATCTTCTTTCTTCTTCTTCCAATGATTAGCCATTACCTTAGGAAAACTATTATCTAATCCCTCAAATACATACCCAGCCTTACCTCCAATACGAGCAACTCTACTTATATTTTGCATATAAGAGGACAAACCGAAATTGAACTCCAAGAATATGAGAATACGTAGTTTCTTATTATCATATCCACGTCCCATAGATTGAGTCGTAGTTATTATCCACGACTTAGATTCTGCTATTTCCTTATCCTTCTTAGAAACCTTACTATTGTAGATTCCTATATCTTCTTCTTTAATATCATAATGGTCTATAAGCTTTTTCTTTACTATTTCACAGTTTTCTATACGTCCAGTATAAATTACTGCAGATCCACCATCTTCTACGACACGTCGTATAAGGCTCTCAGGGGACTTATAAAA
>ERZ773079.329-NODE-329-length-31917-cov-3.981671_pt1 | contig 31917 bp, 49 predicted proteins | sample MGYA00511355_ERZ773079 | MGnify/ENA primary metagenome ERZ773079 (study PRJEB29015, sample SAMEA2737979) | human oral metagenome | biome: human oral; feature: human-associated habitat; material: dental | place: China | collected 2117 ... | reverse complement strand
TCTATCAAACGGCTGAGCGTCAGAGTATTTATCTAGGAATTCGTTTAGTTTTTTACAGTCTTTATTAAGCAAATGTCCGCACATCCTATCGATTGGCACTGCTTCAAAAAGCATACTGTCAAAAATAAAAATATCCATCTGAATGTCGTTTTCAAGTGGTCGGCGACCAATCCAAATAAATTTCATTTCTCCTCCTTATTTTTTACTTTCCTATGGATTATTCGTAGCGGTATACGTAATCCCTCAAGCATAAATTTTACTCATATTTATTTCCTCTCTAATAATTCAGGGTTTTCGTGAATATTACCAATGACTTTTGATTCATACCCACTAGCGCAATTTAATTGTAGACCGCCACCTGGCGAACGACGCCGATATACGAATTGAGATAAGGATCGGTCCCAAGCTACTCGCCAAACTCTACCGAAATTGCAGCAGACAATACTGCCGTCATAAATTTTTTCACCACATTTATCGACTGAATCTATATATTGCTCAATCACTAGCCGTCCCTCAATCGGAATCGGCTCATTCTCACCCTCGAGTCTAGCTGATACAAGTTTGTCACCTTGCCAGTGAAGAGACACGACTTTTCGCATTCTTTTTTCTAGGTTATCCCAGGCACGAAATTTTAGTTCACGCATTAGATTTCTTTCCCGTCCTTAAAGCACTTAGATTGACCAGCCACACCGCCAAGCGACTTGCAGCGGGCTTCTAGGTCTTTTGCGTTTTGCCCAATACTATTAAATATGAGCACAAGAGCTGCTAATATAGCGATAAAAATCAACGCTGTCATTATTAAGTCCCTGAATACTCGTAGCTCGTTGGTTGATTTATTATTACTTTCCATTATCCTTACCACTGTTATTTCTCAAAACTTTACTAACATAAACTGGTTTTCTATCCTCAATTACAGCCAATATGAGTTCCATACCGTTATACATACCTTTCATGTATTCGTCAGTAAGGACACTGGCTTGTACTTTTAGTAGTTCGTGGCACTTATCAAGTCTATTATTAATAGTTGTTATATAGTGATCTTTATCTTCCATTAACGTCTCCTTTTCTACATTACATTACTATAGCTTTTACTACTCATATTTATTCCTCGTCAAGCATCTTGTTCACAACTTTTTCTACTTGCTTGATTTTCTTGATAAACTGGTTAGCTGCGTCATGCAACTCCTGTCGGGCTAAATCTTTTGCACCCTCGCCCTGAAGACACAAATCAAAAATACTACCAACTGTGTCTTGAAAATTCTCACTAGCCTTATCAAATTGCTTACAGGCACGTAATACTTCTTTATCTAATTTACTCATATTTCACATTCCTTTCTTGTGTTCACAAAATTAGTGGTTTAGTTGATATTCGCCTTGAAAATTACTATCGCACTCGGAAACGGCGCTGGATTTGGCTGATCGTCGAACTTAAGTCTGCCTTTGATATAACGGATTTCAGTAGCCTTCATGCAATAGTCGTGCCACCAGCGGGTGTCGGTGCGACTGGGTATTAAAAACACGACTGTTTTGCCTTTCTGCCATTCCTGGTAGCCTTTTTCAATCCATTTCGGCAATTCACGTCCGTAAGGTGGATTAACATAATTAGATTCACCCCAATTGCTAGTTAGTCCGTCAATTTCCCCGTCCCAACCAGCAGGACATGGGTCGTGGTCAAACTGAAACTCCGAATCAAGTACCTGATAGACTGCCTTAGGTGTCCGCCAATCCATTCTTAATGAGCTAAAATGTGGTTTGGTCATAATCCTCCTTATCTACACGAAACCGTGTATTTTACTTTACTTTCAATTTTCAAATTAAAGTAAAATAGTGGTTTAGTTTAATTTCATTACATTATCCACGTCTCGCCATCGTCATATGGATTAACGCCATTCACAAACCTGCCGCAATTAGGACACATTGAGGCAGCGTAAGGGTAACTTCCAACACGATACGGCTTTAGCGATGCCTGATATGCTTTCCAGTTTCTGCTGTCGCCACGAATAAGCAATATTTCGTCATCGCAACAATCGCGTTTTACCATCCACCTGTCGGTGTCCATATTGTCTGTATGGTCAAAGACCCAATTACACCATTCAATTTTAGGGGTCATATTTATCCCCCATTTTATGCATCGTCAGATTTTATCGGTGCAACGCCAGCCACGATCTCGTTGCCGTCCCAGGCGTAATCTGGCGAGGATTTTACCAAGATTGGCTCGTCATGCTTGCCAACATGAATGACTACGCCGCCTATCATGCCGTCGCTCTGCTTGAATTGTCGCAGTGCCTCGATAAGCAATTTAGGATTAACTACGACCGACTTTACGGGAAACGCCTCTGAACTTTTTTGCTCAACGAACGGGCGTGTCTCTGGAAAGCGCAGCTCGGTTTGCTCCTGGAACGGAATCTCAGCCTTGATCGGAAAACTCTCATCAATTGGCACCATTTCACCGTACGGATTTGTACGAACAATAATTTTGCCGTCATGAACATACGCTCGGTCAAAGTCAGTCTTCATGACTTTATCAGCGGCAACGAGCACACTCTGCGGAATGTTCATTGAGCAGGCTTTTGCGCCAGGCTCGGTGTCAACCTCGCGGCGGATCAGCTTATAACCGTCTGTAGCTATAAGCATGGCTTTATATATGCCTTTCTCCTGCTCAACAACCTCCAGTCTGACATTCTCCAGAACCTTATTCTGCGGCGTTGGCTTCTGCGCCATTTTATATACAGCGATCTGCTGTTTGGTTAGCGAAACGATACTGCTCACTTCTCCCACCAAAATCCTTTCTGCTCAGCCTCAGCCTCAGACGGATTGTCGTCCTTCAGACTGCCAGCTGGCTTATTATTTATCTTGACCGCAATATCTACGCTCCGAACGCCGTGCTCCAGCAACCATTTCTTGGCTCGCTTAGCATCAGATTCGGTAGCGTAGGTTTTCGCGTGCGGTTTGTTTTTCTCGTCGCTCCAGCGAACCGTGAATGCACAATTCATCAGAGACATTACGTAGCCTCCAACTTCTTGCGTTTGCGGCGCTGTTTCTTGCGAAGTGCTTTCTTAGTCATCGCAAGTACCCTAATCTCCAAACCTCTCATACATACAGTTTTCGTGCATGTCTGGATAGTCTTTTCGCTCTGCGTCAGATTTAACGAGTGCTAAATTGCACATACTGCATCTGCCGTATGGTGCGGTTTTTTCAAATTCAGCCAGCTCGTCATCCTGCTTAGGTTTGCGTTTGCTGATTCGGCCACCTTTTGTGCCGCAAATCCGAGCTGCCTCCCGATTGAGTGCAAAGCCCGTTTTGCTGCCCCTTGACCTCGATCCGCCCTTTCTGCCGATTTCACGGTAGAAGTTTGGGTTTTTCGCGAGAATTGTTGCGGCAGCTTTCCTGCCGCCACTCTTCGTTCCCGTCATGACTCTCCTTTCATTTATTAAAATGGTATTTCGCTCAAATCAATTGGCGCGTCGAGTTCGATATCCTCAGTGGCTTTCGCCGCTTGATTAGTCTTTGCATTTGCCGCTTTAGCATCATCTTCGGCGTATCGCTCAGTAGCTGGCGCAGCGTTATTGCCGCTGCCCTTGGCGTCGCTCAAAAGCTGGAACTGATCGATGATAATTTCAGTCGCTTTACGCTTGACGTCATCCTTCTCCCAGATTCTGGTTTGCAATCTGCCGGTTATGCCAATCTGCTTACCTTTCTGCGCATACTCTGCCAGCAGCTCAGCTGCCTTATTCCAGGCAACGCAATCGATGAAACTAGCGTCGGCATCCTTGCCGTAGCCATCAACCGCTAGTGCGAATGAGGCTACGGATTTGCCGCTATTCGTCGTTTTGACCTCAATGTCTCGGACGACACGACCGATTAGAGTCACGTTATTTATCGCTGCCATTGTTTTCCTCCAAAATTACTTCAGCGTCTTCAACCTCTAGCGACGAGCCTAGTTTATTATCGACATACTCGCCACCGGCTTTCTGATCCTCAGTAATCGCTGTTTGCATCTCAATGCTTAGTGGTGCGTAACGTCCCAACAGTAATTTGAGTACTGTCTTTTTCGCCATCGCGTCAAAATTATCTTTCCAAACGCCGCCACCACTTTTATAGGTTTTTGAATACCGCTTCGCATGCTTCTCAAGCTCGTCGTTAGTCATAAACTCAGCTTTGCGAAAACCGTTCAGTAGCACGAAATACGCCATATAGCCGATAATCTTACCACTTTTCTCAATCTTAAAGTTAAACTCTGGCTCACCAGTAAACGAATCGACGCCAACCAGCTCGCTTTCGTAAACAGCTCTAGTTCCTAAGCTTTGAAATTGACCTGTCTTCATAGCTAACTGCACAAATCCGCGCCAGCCCATCTGGAATTGAGCCTTGCCAGCGTATGGTACGATATAGGCAAAACCTAGGTTTTGATTGACTGGCAGGTCTAATGTCGCCGCCGTCAGACAAGCATTGTATGTTGTCATCGGGTCGCATTTGGCAATTGTCGGACTACTGTTTGCCAGTGCCAGTACGCTGGTCAGGAATTGCCTGCCTTTATCGCCAAGCGTCCGCTCTGCTGACTTTATGATCGCGTCAGACTTCACTAATTGCTGTAATGTTAGCGGCGCGTTGCTTGCTTTTTGAATAGCTGTCTCTGCCACTGTTAGCTCCAATCTCCAAGGACAAGCACGTCGTCCATGGTTTCGTTTATATTAAAGTTGACCTTTTCGAGGTCTGTTTTGCCAGCTCGTTTATCAAAGCGTTTGATTTCGTTTGCAATTCGCTCTAGCTTCACAAATCCGCTATCAATAAACTCTGGCGATGCTGTAGCAACACCGACGCGATATGGTGCGACAGTTTCGGCCACAACCCAGAAGAACTCTTTACTCTCGCACTTAGCGATCAGCGAGTAAAGTGCCGCCTGCAAATCATAGTCCATTCGGCGTGCTTCCCACTTGAAGTCATCAAACCGTGCAGTAGTCTTGACATCAAGGCAATATTTAATTTCGTCGCCCTGAACACCAACAACATCAGCTCGACCAACCCAGTCTTTACCCTCGATTTTGGCTTTGAGCTCAACCTCGTGGCGAGCATTCTCGCCAAGCACCAGCTGATTTGCCAGCGGGTGGCTCTTGATTCGCTCAGCAATTGTGCAAATCGTCTCAAACTCGGCTTCGTCAATGATTGGCAATGTCTGTGCGTCTCGCCAGTCTCTCGCCTCTTTCGTGCGATAATCTGGATATTGCTTGACCACGAACTCTTGCTCGCCGCCAAGTAGGTGAGCATGTGCTAACTTACCAATATCTACAGCCTTGCCGTAGGTTTTCTCAATCAAGCCAAGCTTCAACCCTACGGCGTAGTCAATGCCGCTGTGGTAAATATTCTTAGCTGATGAGTACGACCAGTGGTTGACGTTTTCGATAGGTTTTTTCACTTACGCCTCCCCCGCCAAAGCTCGGTCGAGAAATGTCGGATCGATTAGGTTTTCTAACTTCTCAAACAAACTATTTTCGTCCATAAAACTTGCCCTCTATCCACTTCATACCTTTGTCGAAAATCCGCAGCCACTTCGCCGCTTTGACCGACTTGTCAAAATCGTGGTCATCTAGTTCGCGCAGCTTGTCAATCACCTTGTCAAGAGGCTCGCGTTTATGTACCGGCACCAGCTGAACTGGTGACGGCATCATGTTTACGTGTATCTTCATCGCCAAATCTCCTTTCGCGATTTTAATTCTTGTATAGTTTCGTCGAACACGCCGTTGGCGAACAATACGACCGCCAGCACCGCGATTGCCGCGAACTGCACCCACCAGAGGCGCAAGTCTGTTGGCTCACTCATTGCGATTATTGCGGCTGGTAGTCCAACTACCCAACTGATGATTTTTTTGATCTGTTTGTTTTTCGCTGCCATTTTTCAGCTCCTTTCGTTTTACGTACAAGAGTGCTCGCAGTCACTCTCGTACTGTTAGATATCTCGTCTCGTCGTGTTTTAAGCAGTTTGTAGTCCGCTGTCTCTAATTTCTGACCAGCTATTACTCAAATCTCTAAAAACCCGCTCTGACGCTTCAATGAAGCTACAAACGCTGAACGTACAGGATTTCTAGCCTCATTTTTACGTCAAATAAAAAAGAATCGACGCGAAGTCGATTCATGGTTGATAGATCTGACTAACAGAGGTAGTCGCTGTTTATATCATGTAAGAATATTTCGTGATTTATATAAATCACTGAAAAATATTACATGATAGAGCAAACCGCTCAACCATGAATCTTGTTTTTCCAGTGATGTTAAAGGCCGTTGATAGCGGTGGTTGCCGCTCATCTGAACTGTCCTCAGTATAGCAAAACGCAAGCGTTCTGTCAATACGCTTGCGTTATAAAATAGGCAAAATGGTGCGGAAACTGTGGAAAACTCCGCACCATTATCTCTGTTATTATGCTACGCCGCCAAACTTCAATCTTTCAAAACATGCTGCCATCTGTCCGTCCAATCCATGTAGATATCGCTGTGTAATCACCGCGTTTGAATGACCGAGCATCTCCTGCGATTCCATTAGCGTCGCTCCGTTTCGCTGAATGTCCGTTGCGAACGAATGTCTGAGCGAGTGTGGGTGAAAATTGCGAAAACCCGCCAAGTAAAACGGCTGCCGCATTAGGTGGCGCAGCTCCTCTACACTGAGCAATGTTCCGTTCGGCTTCTGCCACAAATAGTCATCAACACGCCGGCTAATAATCCACTGTGTCAGCCGTTCGCGTGCTTCTCGGCTCATATGTACCTCACGCCGCTTGCCGCCCTTGCCTACAAACACAATCATCCTATCGCTGATATTCATTAGCCTTAAGTTCCGCAGCTCAGTGATCCGCAAGCCGCAGTCGAACGACAATTTCACTAATAACCACTGAATCTGATTGCAATATCCCAACACCTGATCAATTTGCTCTCTCGTGTAGAAAACGCGGCGGATTGGCTCGGTCTCCTTTTGTTTGACGATGTGGCGGATTTTCAACTCAGGCATCTCCACACCCATGTCTCTAAAGTAGCGAAACATCGCTACCACATGGCAAATTCGCGTATTGATAGTGCGACTGTTCAAGCCACGCCGTGCTTGAGCGGCTATCCAATCATTGACCTGCTGTGTCGTGATCTCGCTCAGGCTACTGGCTGGCACGCTAGCTCTGAAATCTCGCATCACCCAGCGTTTAGCACTCAATGTTTGGCGGCTCATCCGGCGTGTAAACTCGCAGTACTCCAGATATTCGTCAAAAGCTCGCTCGATTGGCATAATTGTATTTTTCGTCATGATATTTTAACTCCACTTAAAAAACCAGTTCTATATAGAATGTTTATATTGAACTTCTAAAAGCTCAATTGTATATAGAACCCTCACATTTAATTTTCTGATATTCTGTTATCAAAAATGGGCGGTGGCGGGCGGATTTGCGCTAATTTGAATAAAAAATACGGCCAGACGGCCGCTTTCATTACGCAAAACTCCCAAATACTCGCATATATCTAGGATTATTGCATAATATTTGCATACAGGCAAACGCAAACAAGCCGCTACGCGAGCGGCGTCAAAATGTCAGCAGTGATCGTTACGTTATCAGATTGTAGCTGCGCTTCATCTGCGCCAGCTTATCTAATCCGTCAATGTTGATCGGTAAGGCTGCCTGCTCTTGCATTTTCTGCTTGTGGCGTTCCTCTGCTGCCCTGGCCTTCGCCTGTGCGATCAGTTTGCGCAGCCAATCCACCGTTTTCGCCAGATTCGCACTCGACCAAATAAACGCGAAGTACTTGCGTGGATTACGTTTTCGTTTCGCCAATTTAATCGAATAATCGAACTCTCTCGCATAATTGATCTGCCGATTTCGGAACATCGGCAAGTAATTATCATCGGTGATTAGCTTTGTCGCCTTACCTAATCGCTGCTGCATTTTCTGAACTCGTCGCTCGTCTATGGTTATATTCCCCATTTTTACCCTCAAAATGCCATTTTTGCTCTTGACAAACAAAAATAGCCTCTAAAATTGATAACAATTTTTTGAGGCCAGATACAGACAGCCCACCCTGATTTACATCTGGGCGGGCCGAAAATCCTGTACGTTCACTAGTTATTCTAGCAAACTGATTTTGCTTTGTCAACAGAAAAGGCACCCCGAAAACGGAGTGCCCCACAATGACAGCTGCAAATCACAACAACTGCCCAGCTATGATACTACTTTTCAAGCGACTGTTCAAGCCGGTGATTGATTTCGCCAGTTACACTGCGGCCGTTCTCTGCCGCTAGCACAACCAGCCGCTCATACACCTCTTGCCTGATCCGCACGTTGTAGATTGGCGTCGGTGCATCCACCTGTGTTTTAGTGATAGTACCATTTTGCTTGGTGATACGATTTATCTTTGGCATTCCTGCCCCCTTTCTGTTTAGAGCACCATAGCGCCAAGCGAGGCGTTAGTTTTATATTAGTTGTAAGTCATTCTCTATCTGGTAGGCGATTGCCTCTTGGTCTAACACCTCCTTTAATTCGCTGAGCGTGTTCATCACCTTTTGGCGTTCGTCTGATAAATAGAGTACTGCCGTTTCCTCTGCCTCACCTCTCCAGTATCCGACGACTGGATAGTCGAGAGTGAAGGCTTCGTGATTAGCGTTTACGATTGATATTATCTTGTCGACCTCAAGTTTTTTAGTCTTATTGTCACTGCCGATAAAAGCTTTGATTGTGATTTGTTCTATCATTGTGTGCTCCTGATTGTTAATGTGCCTCGCTTGACTGTCTTAATTATAGCAAACATGCATGCATAATGCAAGCATTTTGCATGCAATTTATGTACTATTTTGTGAGTATTCACGATATACCTGTGGAAAACCCGGGCAATCTTACGCAGTATAGTCCTACCACGACACTTGTCGTCAGCAGCCCGCGGCGACCGCAGCACGTCAGAAGTCGACACCGGCATGAAGTGGATTGACGGCCGCACAATTTACCAGAAGACATTTGCGATGGGCGGACTAAAAGTTGCTGGTAAAACAACGAAACCGCATGGCATTGAAAAACTAGATATGGTTATCAATATCCGTGGTATTGCGAAAGAAGACAGTATTGGCGCAACTATCAACTTACCGCACGCTGCTGATCAACAGGCTTACGCAGTGACTGTTTATGTTGACAATAATAATATCAATATCCAAACCTACGCTGACCAATCTGGATACAGAATCTCATTTGTCACTATTCAATATGTGAAAAAAGCCTAAACAATGCCGATTGCCACCCACGAAATCCCATGCCAAGCACCGCCAAATATGCCAGTAGTCGAAGCGTTGAGCGTCGTACCGGCATTCGTTACAACACCAGATTCAATATTCAAACCACTGCCGATCACCTGATTAAATTCGCTAATGCTGGTAGCTTTACTGCCTGTCTTGTAGCCAATTAAGGTCGGTGACATTGAAAAAACCTGCTTGAATTGCTTTGGAAAAACAACAGGCACTGGCTGTCTTTTTGTGTTGTTTCCCCAGAATTGCACCCAGCCAGCCTGCACCAAAATATTACCCGAAACATTCTGATTGGCACCGTCAGCACTAAATGCTAACAGAGACGGTGAGTTGATATGTCGTGGTAGGACTATATCATTGCCAAGTGCGTCAGAGCTAATCACGCCGTTTTTGAACATTTCAGCCCTGTTAATCCGTCCGTCAGCCAATGTGGCTGGATTGCGCCTATTAGTGATGACAGAGTCGAGAATTGTCGTCGTGCCAGCGTTTACACGTATTTCGGCGATTACTTCATATGGATTAGACGCACCAATCTTCGCCTTGATCTGAGATGGCGTTGGCGCACTTGGGTTGGTTGCTGGCGTGCCTGGAACGACAACGGCCTTTGTGCGATTCTCGTTGTTGGCAACCGCTTGTGACGCGGCTACGTTTGTGTCGATGTAGATCACCACCGCGTCAATTCGTGGGTTAGCACTATTTGCCGTGGTAACATTAGCTTGAACTGGCTGTGTACTCAAGTTGCTCACTGGAAACGTTGCCGACATAGCGTCACGCACCAGTAGATCGTCAGGTATACCATTCTCCCCGCCGATCAGTACATTCATGCCGACAGGGCTGGCTTGACGCACTCTAAAGCCGCTAATCCATGAGCCTACGAAAGCATTGCCAAGCGCATGAAACAGCGCGCTATCAGTGGTGCGGCCACCGTTGCTATTAGGAAAACCTAGTGCCATAGTTATTTTTCGTCAGTGCTTTCAGCCTCAGCCTCGGTGGTATCGACCGTCTCAGCCTCAGCTTCATCATTGGTATTTTCAACTTCTGGCTCGACAGTCTCGTCAGCAGACTCTACTGCTGGTGTCTCTGGCTCTGTTGGTTCGCTTTCAGCCTCAGCCTCGGTGGTATCGACCGTGCCTTTAGCTGCCGAAATACTCACGTACGGCCCGCTGTGTGCATCGCCTTTGACGAAAATATAATAGCCGTCAACTGTTCGGCGAATCTCGCCGCCCTTATAATTCTGTACTTTTTCAGTGTTTTCCATATGAATCCTCCTGATTATAAATGTACAGATTAGGAGATATTGACATTATTTGCCGTGGAAAATATAGCGATATTCTTTATACAGGCGAATAACGATTCGTTTGAGTATCATAAACATATTTCTATTATAGTATAGTCCTACCACGACACTTAAAATGGTCAGATTTCATTCAGGCAAAGCGAGATAGCACTAACCAACCAGTTGAGTCTGTCATTTTTCAGTACGGTCGGGCAAGAGTAGTAGCCCTAACCGACACAATAGAGACTACGACAACCGTTGCATTTCCGAAGATATTTAAGAGCGGAACGGTGCCGACTGTTATTTGTACATACAACGGCTACGGTAACGCCAACGATCCGTGGACGGACACGCCAAATCCATCTTGGGCTGGTGCGACGATTGGGGCGGTTAGTATCACAAACTCATCATTTGCGGCGAGATGTCGCCGCTTTGATGGTGCTATGTTGAGAGGTTCATATTACTTTAGCTGGATGGCTATTGGCTCAGTCTGAACTGTAAAGGATTTCTTTCCAGTTCAAAAACCGCCTCCGAGCTTTCGAGGCGGTTTTTAGTTGTTCGGGATTTCCGAACAGTTCAGTTTGTAAGTGATTCTTACTATCTCAACTATAAAGAGTTATTTTATAGTTCAACCCTTTACCGCTGGCGGTGTCTTACCACGTGGCTCAGCCAGCAATTTGCCAGTTTTCGGGTCGTGCCACCGGCTCAGTCCCGGCACGCTGTGCGCATCAACCAAGCACTGTAAGCAGTCGTTGTAGGTTGAGCCTTGTGGCATTTCGGGCGTGGATTTGCCAACATGTAGCGTTACACAGCCGCAAGCCTTGCACTCTCGAAAGTACAGGCTTGATTTGGTGATGGTTATTTTCTGTGAATTCATGGGTTCATCAACTAACTGACGCTATCACGCATCTCTTTCACTAACTCAATAATTATCGTCTTGGCGGCCGACAGTCCAGCGGCAATCGCAGACAGCGTCGTCGCTAGCGCTAGCGCCCACAACTCGCGCCAACTTGCCGCAAACAACAAATTTACTAGATTTACGCCTGCCAATAAGAATGTTGCGATAAACGTTTGTAGAAACGTCCACAATGCTCGAGCAGCAACGTCTTTGTAATTGATATTTTTTAGTGCTTCTAGTGATTTCATATTACCTCCTTATTTTTTCTTGAAAATCCCTAAGATTAGTTTTACTAGCTCGATCATCAGCTCCGACAGCCATCGCCAAAGCCCCGTTGGCTTGCCGTCCTTTGGCTTTTGTGGCTGCTCAGGCTTTATCTCTGGCGTTTCTTGAGGTTTCTCTGGTTCGGATGGCTTCGTATCCGGTTCGCTTGGTTTTGGTGATTCTGGCCTCTCTGCCGGTGGTGGTGTGTTCACCTTACCCATGCTCCGCAACTCGTCAATGGATTTATTCGAAACATTAGCGTCTAGCTTCCCGTTATACCCAGGGATAGCCAGCGTCTCTGAATATTGATGAATGAGCGAGCCATGTGCATAGTTGCCTGGATTTCCATAGTTTGGATACCAATCCACGCGGGGCAGGCCTAACTTCTGGATAATAGCCTCACCCGCATACGTGAACACTTGTTTGCCAGTCCTCTGCAAAACAATGTTACTGAATACACTGATTTGCTCGACCGTACCCTCGAAGTCTGGCTCAAGATCAAGGAACAATAATTCTCCAGGCTTGTTTCCTAAAGCCTCGATGCACTTCACAAAATACTCAGCGTTCTGTTCCGCCTCTTCTCTGGTCGAAAAGTATGGCAGCCAGTATAAGCCAAGCATTTTGCCAGCTTCACGAGCTTTAGTAACGAATAGCTCTGCATCTGGATCTAGCTTGAAATCGTTACCGCCGTATTGTTGTCCGACCCAGCCAGCTTTGACGATAACGCCCGCTACTTTAGGAAATACGTTTACAACTTCGGCGGTTTGGTAACTGGAGATATCGATAATGACATTACTGAGGTCTTGCTCAGGCTCTGGTGTTGGCTCTGGCCTTGGTACGGGTTGAGGTGTCAGGTCTGGCAGGTAGTGTAAGTCTTTGTCCTCAAACAGCTGCCGACTCATGTATTTGCCGCTACGTGCTGTTACGTACCAGACTGTGTCACCGGCGATTGATTCACCATTAGTGACGTAGCCTTTCATAGCGATTACATCACCTTGAGCTAGCTCCTGAAATACGCCTGATTGGGTGTTTGGCTCTTCGCGAGCATTACCGTCCTCTTCCATCTTGCGATCGGTCGGCTGCACTTCATCATAATACTCAGCGATCTGCCGTCCATCACAACAGTATGAAAAACCTAGATAATCTGGCCCATAAACACCAAACCAGCCCATGATTTCCTCTATGCTGTTATAAATGCCGCGTCGCCCAGCGTGTACTTCACTGTCGTGGATTTCGATTGAACCGTCGCCACGCTTTCGCATTAGAAATACATGCCCATATTGCACATACGGCCCTCTTGAAAATCCTAAAAATCCAACCACCCACACACCAATCGGTGCGTGTCCAGTGTCGATACGTCCAGCATTCAACTCGTTTAGATACGCCGCTCTAGCACTTGGTGTTCGTGTTGGAGCACTGATCGCGTCGTCCACATACTGCAAGCACCAGCCGCTTCTCGCACCGATATTGATATTTGGATTATAGGTTTGCTTGACTGCCATCATTACCTCCTGTTTACGGTTTATTCACGACTCTCACAATTAAATCGACCATAAAGCCAATCACGGTAATTACAGCTGTCATTACGCCAGCACCAATCTTGGCTTCGCTCTTGGACAGATAATTGCCTTGCATCAGTTCCACGCGGGCTATCAGGGCTTTCAGTTCCTCGGCATCGGCTTTCGATTCAGCCAGCTGTTTGACCGACTCCGCCAACCGCGACACATTATCGTTTATTGAACTCAGTCTTTCATTCAGCACGTCGTCACGCGCAGTCATCATGATGCCCAATTCCCGCACCGTTTTGGGTGTTTGATTCATCGATTCCTTGTCTCGTTTATCGTTCATTTTCACTTACCACATTACAGATTAGACATATTCAACCCTCAGCTCGCCGTCAGACGTAGCGAACGCATAGATTTTGAACGTGCTACTGCCGAGGTCGACCAAGAAATCTGATATATTTAGCCACGTCTGTACACCGCCATTGCTTCGCCGGCGCTGGAAATAGCGAGTAACATCCTCTAGTCCCGACCCATGACTGTTGCGCCTGCCGACCATCAGCTTAAAAACCATGCCCGACTGATACGTGCTGGCTTTCGGCGTAAATACGATTTTGAACCGCCTCAGAAACGTTGCATCACGCTTGTCGATCGCCGCTTCTAACTTGATACGAAATACCTGCACGCCGTCAGCACCAACACGCTGCATGGCTTTCATTTCGGTAATTTCACGCTCGCACCGCGTAATGATTCGCGCCATCGTCTCTCCGTCTATCTCTTGAATCCTCATAACATCCTACTTTCGATTGTCAAATCGACACTAGTATTTGCCACCACGGCACATTTCATCTGCGTCAGCACACTGTTTAATCCCTTTCGTACATACGCGTATGCGAACCATCTGCGAACATGCCGCACGTCGCTCGATATTGGTATTATGTCAATACGAGTCGGTGCTGCGCTGTTTATCAACATCTTGTCAATAATCAAATCAGCCAACAAGAACGTCTTATCCTTTTTTGCGGCCGCCGTAATGATAAATGGCACGCCAGAGGCTTGCTGTTGCCCATCAACTACATTAGCCACCCGGTTGAAGTCCCAATCGCCGCTGCTGACACTTTCGTAGAATACCAGCCCGTTTGATGCCATCATCTGACTAGTCTTGAGGTTACGGATGTTGCGATCAAGTGACGCTAGAATGTCTGCCAGCTGGTTTTCTGGTAGCATGTTCAGACGACTCATAACAAGCTCGCTTTCATACTGAACGATCCCTTGTCAGTCCCCAGAAAAATACACTTGGCGTAGACATATTTCGTCTGCCCTGGTTGCGGATTGTCGATTGAGGCGGTAGCGCTAAATACCAACTGGCTTGGTATCTCTAGTTTGTTAATATCTGGCGAACTCTGATCAATAATACTGCCGGTGACTGGCTGCGCACCCGCCAGCGTGTCAGGGTCGTCGCCGATATAAAACTGTGGCAAAAACAGCACGTAAGGCCACTGTTGTTTGCGTGCGGTAAATGTCGTCTCAATCTTGATTATTCTGCCACCAAGAAAAGCGGGGTCATGCGTGACAGGTATCATCGCGTCATACTCTTGAGCGCTTTTCGTTTCGTAATAAATAATGCCGGAGTTGTTGCTGGTTCTCTGTGCGGCTTTCATTTGCTCAGTAGCACGCAGAAGTGCCCGCAATTTGCCAATGGCACGCCGCTCCTCCACTAGGTTCAACCGCTCGCTCATAGGTCATAATTATCCAGCGTTAAGGTTATCTCTTCACTCATGTTCTCGTCGACTTTTACCGACAGCTGCTCGATACGATAGTAGCCGCTCAGCGGGCAGGATGAATATTTACTTTGCTTAACAACAATTCGATCACCGACGCCGATACTATTCAAATCAAACTGGGTACCACGCACTGTGACGCGCGGCAAATCGACCAGTCGGCTCATCACCGCTACATCAGCCTCGCAATGCCCCGCCAGCGTAGACAGGTTTTTGATGCTATTGTATAGCTGTACTTTTTCACGCAAGATAAACTCCTGCTGGCTCAGTACGTCCTCAGCACTGTAGCGAATTGTCTCCTCGCCCATGCCAGAGGCCTTGCCGATAATATTGTTGTACAAGTTCGCACCAGATTGCGGCAGCTCCATCCGAATCGCACCGATTCCCAGCCCGTCATCAGGATAGTGTACTGTCACGTCTGGCCGTTCGTTGCCGAGTGTTTGGAACGTCTCAAACTTGCGGTCGTAGGTGAACCGAAAATCGAACTTGCCGTCTTGCAAATTGGTTAGCGACACCAACGCATCTTTAGCGTTGATGTCTTCCCAATCGTCCATTCTGTCACGTCGTACGCCGGTGCGGTACTGCCTACTACTCCTGGTAATACCAACATCTCCGTTAGGTCGATTCTGTACCTCCTGGATGATGCCCCAGGCAATGTCAGTAGCTTCAATCCCTTTCCAGCGGCCATTCAGGTATCGTGCGTCAATCAGATTCAAATAACCGTCGCATTGCACCAGTACTCGTGCGTTGTCGGCGTTAAGGTTGCGGTTCGCCTCTACCACCACTGCACCGAATAAATACTCGCCGTTACGCTTGACTCTGATGTCGCTCACCCATGGCTTCAAGATAGTGTTTGGATTCTCGCCGATCCGCCGGCACTTCTCTTCCCAGTCTGGCATCGACATATTAAAATCTAGCGACTCAACACCATTCCGTGTCATGCTCCAGTCGATATCTTGGCAAAGCCTCGTAATATCTGCCACCTTGGTCTTTCCGCGATGCCATAGCTCGATGGTGTAGCGTGGTGGTACGTACTCGTCCATTACGCCACTCCCGTGTAGCCGTTATACCACTCGACGATAGTTGTGCCAGTATCAGTGCTGTTTGATGTGTTGAAGATCAGTTCGTTCAGCCCTGGTACTAAACGCCAATATTGGCTGCTGGTGAGGTTATTATCGATACCCACGCCATTCAGAGTCACTTCTCGGTTGTATGTATCAAATACGATTGTGTCGCTGTCTGCTGTACTGATATTCAGTGCCAGAATCTCGCCAGTCGTCTGATTAGATACGGTTGGGTTGGTGACCTTGCCAGTAATTGTGATTGTTGGCCAGACATACGTGTTGCCATCATTGATAGCGTGATTTAGTCCCCCGCCAGCTACCCAGTGCAAGCCGTCACGCTCCCAAAGTAAACCTGTCGGGCTCCACAGTAGCCCCCCGTCACGCGGCCGCTCGAGCGTAACTCTCTGTGTGGCACCGTCAGTATAGTCGTACATTCGCGGGTCGCCAGCAACCAGCTCGATGTCGTAGTCGGCAATGAGTGGCCACTCAATTTTTGGATCAAGAGGCTGCGTTAGTTTGGCGATGGTTTGGTAGACGCGTCCAGTTGGCGTGAATAGCTGCACTCGCAACTTGTCGCGAATCTTGATAGTTCTGGCAATTTTTGCCATCTCAGCATGCATTTCGGCCAATTTTCCGTCATGCTCTACTACCACGAAAAAGCTCAATGGTATTTGCCGCACGCCATAGAACTGCTCATCCACACTACCGCCATCAGCACCAGAAAATACATACTGGCTGTTGCGTACGTCAGGGTCGCCAAATCCTTTCAATGGCGGTGTTAGGTGTGATAGCCCTTGTTTACTGCCTGCCAGAAACACACTTCCATTAGTGCGCATATTAGTGATCTGTACGTCATACGTTCTCATATCTAGCCCCTCCTCATCTGCTGCACCAAGCTGCGGTTATACTGATCAACGTCAATGCCGTTTGTCAGGTTGACGGTTTGGTTGATTTGCGGCATGTCGCCGCTTGACTTGCCAGCACCTCTCTCGTCCATAGAGTTCTTCAGGAACTGGCTCAGCTTACTCAGTGGAATGACGGCCTCTGGTTCGCTACCCTCACCAATCATGGCTAGGGTTGCTTTTGTGGCGATGCCGCCCTCTGCAAGTTGCGGAATATTGATAGTGCCTAACTTTGGAATATTCACGCCTGGAATAGCATTGATAATACCAATGGCCCAGTTAATTGAGTTGATGAAGCCGTTTATCATGCCAGAAACAAAGCGTAGTACGCCATTAATAGCTCCCCTAAATGCTCCGCCGATAGCGTTACCGATAGATACGCCGACACTACCGAAGATGCCCACGATTCCATTCCAGATGCCACGGAACCATCCCGCCAGTCCGCCAAATATACTAACTATAGCATTCCAAGCTCCTCTGAATACTCCACCAAACCAACCGGCTACGACGCTAAACACGCCGACTATACCGCCCCATATGCTGCCGAACCATCCGACAGCCGCTCCCCATACGCCCGCAATAAGATTCCAGGCGCCAGTAAATATTCCGCCGAAGAACTGCACCACTGGGGTGAACGTCGCTACGATGAAATCCCAGACGGCTTGGAACACGGCAAATATTTGATCTTTAAAAGTAAAGAATAGCCCGATGATCAGCGCCACTGGCGCAAATATCACCGCCAAAATTGTAAGCCCCCATTGCTGCAAGAAAGCTACAACGTTATTAAATACGGTTGTGATACCTATCCAAATACTACTAAAAAAGCCAACTACACCACTAACAAACCCGCTAACAACCTGCCCAATAGCTCCGAACACTCCGCTGAACCAGCCAACTGCTGCGCCCCATACTGCCGTGATAGCGTTCCATGCCTGTCCAAAGATATTGAACTTTACCTGCAAAAATACTAGTGCACCAACGACTGCGGCTATAGCGGTAGCCATGAGTCCAAAAGGAGTTATAGACGTCGCGGCAGCAAATGCTCTCATTGCATTGCCGCCGTTTTTGAGCGCCTTTACTGCCTGTCCAACACCCATTCCAACATTCACAACTTTTGCTGCAAACTGACCAATTTTTGCGGTGGCAAACGCCGCCCCCAATGCTGCAATAGCAGGGACAGCATTGTCCATAATGAAGTTGGCAAAACCGACGATCGTTTGCTTGTTTTCTTTTAGAAAGGCGGTGAGCTTTGTGACGCCGTCACTAAACCTGGCAAATAGTCCATTTTGGTCAACTATTAGCCCCTTTTCAGAATCCACTCGTACGCCGATAATCTCCAATCCGAGCGACCGAATTGACCCCTGCAAGCTGATCATCCTGTTTTGGAATGTGTTTGAGAATTTGCTGATATCTAGGCTCTGTGCGTATTCTGCCATGGCCGCCGTGAACTCCTCGGCGCTCACCTTGCCACCATTGATTCTACCGGCAGCTTCCTCCATCGAAATGCCGAACTTTTTAGCCAAGATGGTGGTTAGCGGAATATTATTATTGATCAGCTGGAGCGCGTCTTGTCCAAATAGCGCGCCGCGGCTGGTCACCTGGCCGAATACCAGCGCTAAATTCTGCAAATTTGCGCCAGACACAATAGACAATCTACCCAGCGTGTCCATATCTGGTATGACTTGTTGTGCTGTACGTCCATATCCTAGCAAGGTAGATGCTGCCTTTGAAGCATCTGGAAAGGCGATCGGCTTACCAAGTACCTGATTGTACAGTTGACCAAAAACCTTGTTGGCCGCCTCGGTTGATCCAGTGAGCGACGCCATCTGCGCTTGTGTTGTTTGCAAGCCGCTGGCGAGGTCGATAAACTGTTTTGCACCAAATGTACCGCCACCAATAACACCGGCAGCGACGATACCAAATTTTTTTATCGTATTAGCAACACCGCCAAAGCCCTGATTTAGTCCATCAAAAAACTTGCCATATTTTGATTGAGTCGAGTTAAGATTTCTCTCGCTCTCGTGCATCTTTTTCTGAATATTGCTAATAGCGGTGAGTGCACCGCTCGAGTCAACACGATATGTAATTACGATCTCACCTTGTTGCACAACGGCGCTCCTTAAAATGTGATATTATTGGGATATAAAATTTCTTAGCGAAAGGACTTACATGGCAAAAGAATATAAAGCTCATTGGAGTAGGTATTTTTATATAGCGATCACCACATGGTGGTGGCTGGGGATACTCACTCTCGGCTGGTGGATAGTTTACAGCATATTGATAACTCGGAATCTCAGGATCTCTGTAGGCGAAGACTCCGTAACTGTCACAAGCGGGGCTTTTACAAAAAGCGTTAAGACAATCAGTCTGAAGAATGTGAATAGTATTGAGTACAATAGGTTTGCGAAGACTGTCAAAATTGCTCTTATTGGATCGCAAACTGGATATGAGCTGGAGAGCAACATTAGCTTCAGCCGTATTGAGCATATGGACGAACTTGTTGATGATCTTCGTGCTGCTATTAAGCGTGCTCATTCTGCCAAATAACCCTACCATTTTGCCTGCTTCTCCAACAAACTAATCAACTTATTAGCTTTCTTACCGCCAATCGCAGCGGTTATTATTGCCATCTGCTGTAACGCTTCTTGTGCCTTGAATACTTGAGCCGCTCTGACCAACACTTGTGCGTCGCCATACGGCATATCGACCGCTTCGTCAAAAGGTATCTGATAGTAATAAGCTAGGGCAGCAGCAGTGACCTTAGAGTTCTTCAAAATATCCTTGGTCTGTTTTTCAATCAGCAAGGCTAGTTTTTCTGGATCATACTGCTGCTCGTGGTCTTCCATTACTACAGTACCTCTACCCCCTCAGCACGAAGTGTTGCGTAATCTTCGGTAGCGAGCCTAAACAGCTCAGTCATGAACGCCTCGAGATTTTCATCTCCGATTAACTCGACGAGTTTATCTACTTCTGGCGCGCCATCAATTGGCTCTAGATTAGAAAGCAACTCACCACTTAGCGAATTAGAAACAATCGCCTGTAGCTGTGCACTGCCCACACCCTTGACGCTACGCCTAGCGTCATATTGAGCTGCAACCACTTTTGTACGGCTTAGACGCGGAACGACGTATTTCAGGGTGCTCACGTTGCCGTTGTCGCTCATTTCAAGCGCCATGACAATACGCGGCGCATTAGTCTGGCTTTGAGTTTTATTAAACTTAAACGCCATCTCATCCTCCATTCCATAGTTGTAAAAACTACATTACTTTTTGTTAAATTACCTATTGACACGTTGTTTTTAGCACCGTGTCACCCCTGTTACGCAAATGTCAGGTCGCCCTTGACCAACTTGCCGGTCACGCTGATTTCAAACTCAGTCAAGCCATCTTCCTGACTGATGTCGCTCAGGGTTGCCGTTGCATCAAGCATGAACAACGTATGACCTGCTTGAGCTGCTAATTTTGGTACCAGCTTGAACACGCCAGGCACCTGTGTCGAACTGCCTTTTTGCAAGCCAACCTGTACAGCACCTTTTGTACCGACAGTAATGCCAGTAGTGCCGTCAATCGTCTCGCCACTGTTATAAACATAGCCAGGTACGATATTCTTGAGGTTATCCTGTCCTATGTCCGTCACCTTAAATTTGATAGTCGATTTGAACGATTTGATCAGTTTGAGGTTTGTTCCGTCGATAAAATCTCGCGTCACCTCATCCTTGTCGTTGTCAAAGTCCAGGTCGTTCACACCTATGACTTGCTTGAAATTCTTGCCAGTCTTGTCCCCGAAATATAGATCGTGGTTCAAACCGGCGTAATCGATTGCTGCCATTTTAATTGCTCCTTTGCTTTAATCTTTCAAAACTAATGTTACAGATTGGGCACTCCATACCCCCATCCGTAATTCAGAGGCTTCATAGTCACTGTCTTGCATCGGAAATACGCTCACACGAATAAATCTCGCATCAGTGTACGGCAACTGCATTAGCGCCGTACGCAGCTTGCCGTCAAGCTCGTACAGCTCGGCCGCATCAGCTTTTACTACAGTGATTGCTAGCTCCGTAGTTAACTTGGTATTGCCCAAACTGCCGCCGGTATATTCACCGCCGCTAGCCGCAACCGCCACCATGCCGTCTTGACTCTTGCTTGCTGGCAATCGCCCGACAAACACTTCTTTGCCAAGCTCCTTACCAATGGCGACAGCCACAACTTTTGCAATCTCCAATGTTACATTCATCTAAAAAACCTCTTGTAATCTTTCATGGTGCTTCTCACGCCTTCATCAACGAAACCTTTGCCAGTACTAGCCGTGGTGTATTTACGCACCACATGAGTGCCATTCGCACGCCTGCCGCGGTTCTGGTACTGCGAGTAGACTGGTTTCCACGTCAATCTGATGGCATCTCTGCCAATCCTCCGTACCTCGACATTGCGGGACTTGAGCGACCCTCTACGCCTGAATGGTGCGGTGAGGTTGGCTACTGTCAGGGTGTGATTTGCCATTGCGTTCAACCCTGTCGCTGCCTGGTTCTGAAAGAATCGTTTGACAGCGACTGTATTGTCGATTACCGGCATAATCACACCTCTCTATCGAGCCTTGCCAGCTCAATCTCGACATGCTGCACCGTGCCGCTAGTAATAACTGCTCTACCGACCGCCACATTAGCAACGCGGTACACTCGCTTAACGCCAAACAGCGTCACCTCAGCAAAGTAGCCTTCAATTGAATAACCAATTGATGACAGCCAGTTATCCCGGCCGTCCAGATACGCTCTAGCATCGCCCGTCATAGCGTCGTAACTGCCGCCACGCGTCAAGCCGCTTGTCTGCTCGACGACGCACCTCACACTGTGTCGCTCGCCCCCCGTCTGGCGGTATACACCGTCTACGGGTGCAACTAGGGTGATGTTATCGCGGAATATCATAGCGATGAACTCCACGCTGGCTCAGCGGCGTATCAGTGCAGCCAGACACCACGCAACTGCTGATTGGCTTTACGAACTTTGCCAATAGATCAACATTCGCCTCAGCAAACTGATCAATAACTTGCTTGGTGTTGTCATATGTCACTGAATGGCTCAGCACTGTTTCAGATTTTACGTTGTTGTAAAAACTACCTTGATTAGCTATCGACAGCGTGTCAAATAGCCTTGCTATGAGGATTCTCAAGCCATATGGCACTGGTGTTCCGTACCCCCACGCCGCCTTGACAACATGTCGCCCCGCCTCCAGCGGCTCAGCCATCTTAATGATGTTGAACCAGCTGGCGTTCAGTTCGTCAAACTGACTTACACACTCGACTACCAGCGGCTTGCCACTCTCAGCGGTCACCTCTGGTAGCAAGCTCGTGAACGGATCGACAATTAGAAAACGTGAGCCGCAGGTTGTCTCATACCGACGCGGCGTATTTGCCTCACCCTGCATTTTGACATCCAGCAACGCCTCCAGTGTCTCTGTCACTTGCTGCAATAACTTCTCAAAGTACTTATTCTCGGTATCAGAAAGGGGGCGTAAAAGTACGCCCTCGATATCTTCTTTAGTTACCAATGCTGCCATCTCTTACACCCCTCTCTGTTAGGCTACATGTTTAATAGCCACTGCTGTCGCGATGCCGCTCAAGCCGCCACCTGCGAAGATTTCCTGCAAGTATTCGTGCTTGTTCTGCTTCAACGCGAAATTGGTGTAGCTCTCAATTGACTGATCGCCAACCACCTTGTAGCGATTGAGAACAATCAGATACGCGTCGTTGTCAGCGTCATTGGTATCGTTAAACCACTGTGGTGTGATTTTACCAGCCAATTCCAAATCCTCTAGGATATTAACGCCTGGCGTATACAGCATGTGACCATCGCTGCCACGTTCATCTTTCAATGAAGTGATGTAGCCGCGTTTTGCGACGATATAGACATCACCCTCGGCTTCAATCAAGTCCATCGCATTCAGAATTGAAGTACGACGGCTTTCTTTGGCTTTCGGTGTGTAGGTTTTAGCAAACACGTTGCCAGCCTTAGCGTCAGCCTTGACAGATACAAACGACTTGATCTTGTCGTCGCTAGTGTCGAGTAGGCCGTCACCGATAACGATCGCACGCTCGATACTTGCGATAATCCGCTTTGGCAACTCCTGCAAGACGTAACGCAACAGCGCGCCAGTACTCTTGTTCTTGCGGATAGTTTCCTTGTCAAGGGTGAGGTACTTGTAAATGTACTGTCCTTCGAGTACGCGGTTTTCGATAGCAATCGTAGCCTCTTTCTTGTCTTTACCAGCCTGGTGCCCCAACGCACCGTCAGTATTGGTGTCCCAAGCGGTGTTGTAGGCATCCAGTCCAGTCTTGTCGACCAGATTCCAAATCGGGCCGCCCGCCTTGAACGCACTCTCAATCGCTTCAACGACTGGTGTTGGGAACAACTTGTCAGCACCAGTGACAGCCATCTGTACACCGTTAGCCTCAAGCTTGTCCATCCACGCTTCGCGAACGGCGGCCGCGCCAGCACCTGCTTGCGCTACCAGCACGTCAGCAAAATCTTCTAACGCCTTTGGCGTGTCCAGATAATTTGTAGCAACAGTCGTGCTAACAGCTGCTGGATCAGCTGGTCCTTTAACTTGCATCTTTGCAATATCTTTCGGATCCATTTCCGTATCCTCCTCAGGATTGTTATCAGTTGGTTCTCCCGGCTCTGATTGCTCAGCTTCGTCAGTAGGCTCCGCCTCTGGCACGGCTTCCGGTGCCGCTGGTTCGTCAGTTTTCGTTTCAGGTTCAGTTGCATTTTCGGCTGGCTCTGCCGCCTTAGCCGCTTCAGCCTCTGCTTTCGCCTTGATTTGTTCAACCAGGCTCTGCATTGGCTTGGCATCCGCTTGCTTTACGGCCGACATGCTAAACGCAAAATTCATACCCATCGCATTTTGCACACCATCGTCTTGCTTCTGCTTTTCTGGTGCTTCAGACACCTCATCGGCAAAACCGAGCTCGACAGCCTTATCGGCAAGCAGCCACGTTTCCGCTTCCAGCAGCTCAGCAATCTTTTCATCGCTCAGCCCTGTTCGCTTGGCGTAGATAGGCGTGATACCCTCCTCGATTTTCGTCAGCACATCTTTGGCTTTCTCCATGTCATCAACCGTGCCCATCGCGCAAACAGACGGACGGTGAATCATGAGCATTGAGCCTGGCGACATGATAATCTTGTCACCTGCCATCGCAATCACTGATGCAATCGACGCCGCTAAACCATCAACCCTGACAGTGACATTTCCGTTATGATTCACAAGTGCGTTATAAATCGCCAAGCCTGCGAACACGTCTCCGCCCGGGCTGTTAATGACAACTGTCAAATTGCCTGCGTGCTGCTTGAGTTCTTCGCGAAAGAGGTCGGGTGTGACTTCATCGCCCCACCAGGTATCGCTCGCGATAGGCCCGTCAAGTATAAGCTCTTGATTATTCGATGAAACGGAATTGCTCCACTTCCAGAACTTCATGCTTTTTTCCTTGTTAAAGTTAGTGTCTCGACTCCTGCTTGCCCGTCCAATTTGAGCGTTTTGCCCTCGTCTTATTTCTAAGACTACAGATTACGATTTATCGAACTCGTAGCGTACCTGCTCATCTGTCGAGGCAGCGTTCACGATCTTGATGTTATTGACATGCTTGCACTTCGCATTACTACAACGCACCTGTGCAATCATCTGCGTGACGCCCTTGATATTTAGGTAGCGGCCGCACTCCTCGCACCGCAAATCTAAATCAGCCATCTCATCATCGATAATTCGCCGCTCAGCATTGAGATATGCCTTGACGACGCGGTATTTCGGGTGGCAATGTCCATTCGGGTGGACATCGTAGCCGTCGTTCTGTGCGAAATTATTGATAAATATGCCGCCGTCCCTGCCGATGATTGCTTCATTCAGATTCAAAATTGGCTCGTCAACTGCCACCCACTTATCGATTAGCGTGGCGCAAAACTCACATGGCTTGCCGGTCTCGCTCTCCATCGCTTTCTCGATCAGCGTTCCTGTTTGGTTTTGCACCTGCTTCATGGCTTCAACGCTTGACAGTGCGTCGGCTCGTGATATCTCGGTGCGAGCCATTCGCTGCACTCGCCATTCGTCGGTCTTCATAATGCCACGCAGCTTCTCCTCTAGCTCAGACTGTGCCCAGCCGTGCGATGCCGCATGGTCAAGCACTCGGCGGATTGAGGCGGCCGTATCGTCAGCGTATGAGCGAGCCACATTTAGTAGATATGCTCGGTATGCCTCCTGCGTCGATGCCGCCACCACAAAGCCAGTTAATCCAGTAGTGGATACGCCGTTGTCTATCAATAGTTGCTTGCCGTCCTCAAAGTAAATCGCACCTTGAACTATCATCAAAGCCACGATGATCAGTAGCAGTGCCTCGGCAAACTCGTTCTGCTCGTCGTCTTCCTCAGTACTGTTTTCAGCCACCTGACGAGACTCAGCGATAGCTCGATCGACTTGTTTCTGCATGAACTCCGTTGTTGCATCGTAAATCAGCTGCTCAAAGTCATCGAGTGTCTGCGGCTGCTTGTCGGCTGATGCTTTTGGGCTGATGCCATTCGCTTCTCCTCGAGTCCCCATGTTGCCAACATTACGGCGATCAGGTGCGTCTGCCACTTCATCACCCTCGTCAACATCTGGCTTATCGTTCTCAATCTCTGGTGGCTTGTAATCACCCTTACGCAGCAGCTTAAAGTTGTTCGGCAACTTCAACGCATCAATGATGCTCTCTGTGCTGTATCCAGCCGCCTCTAGCTTCAGGATGCTGTTAATCCGAATATCATCAGCCTCAGCCTGCACTTTGACCTCGTCGACAACCTGAGGAATAGCGAACTCGTAGGTAATGGCCACGCCCATTCCGCCAGTGATTCGGTTTAGCTCGTGCGTCAGCTGTGTGTAGTTGCGTAGTAGCAATGGATCAACGACATTCTCAGCAAACACCTGCTTTGACACTTGAGCATTAGCGTATGTAGCTGTGTCATCAATGCCTTTCATGATTGCCGATACGCCAAATGACGTATCGATCCGTCTATCAACCTGCTTAAATAAGTTCTCGAAGTCAATATCTTTGTTTGGCTGTGAAAATGGCACCCACTCAATGGCCGCACTACCCGACGGGACGCCAGTCTTTATGTTGACTGGACGGTGCGTGTATGTAACGTTGTTGTTGCTCCCTGCTCCGCGATGAGCGTCTTGCAACATTGCCACACTCTCTTGAAATGCCTGCCGTGTTGGTGCAGTAATGATAAACTGCCCAGCTGGCACTGCCCCGTTCTCGAAAAAGCCAGCCTGGAAATCGGCAATGTAGTCGTCAAGTGTCGCCCAGCGGCGTGATGCTTCAGACGGCGAATAGCCAGCGTACAGATCGTTTGGATCAACGCCGCCAGGTAGCACCAGCACTTCGTCTTCAGTGAACGTCTGCGAGCCAACCGTGTATGTTGTTTTGCCGCCAACCCTAGAAACTCGTGGAAACTCCAGGAACGTAAAGCCAGCAATATTCTTGCCGCCCTGCCCCATGAAGTCACCGCCAGGTTTTGCCATGCCGCCGTAGTTACTCCACACCAAAATGTATGTCTTACGCAGTGACAGTGTCGATACGGCCACCTTTTCAGCAAACGCTACGGAGCTGTCAGATTTGTTCGGGTGGTACAGGGCATTGATGACTTCGTGCGGCACCTGCTTACCATTGCCGTCAATAGCAAACGGCCGCACCGTCATGTATTTATTGGCAATCGTGCGAATGTTAGGGTAAGCCGTCGCGTAACTGCTGGCTCGGTAATGATCAAACATTGATAATCTCTGAAAAGAAGGGTCAACGCCGCTAACTCGTCTCTCACCTCTTAATCCCATGGCTGTTTTAATAATTCCCATCTACTTATTACTCCTGTATAGATAAACCGACCAAAATATTAGCTGCACACCGACAAATACCACTGTGGCGACCTTGCCGCCATAATATAGCCAAATACAAAATGGCACGCCGACAAACATCAGTAGCCCTATCCACGCCTCAATGACAGTATCCTTGTCTGGCTTTCGAAACTTTAATTTGTGCAAAAAGTCTTTCAATTTCATATAGTCCTCTAACTGTAAATATACGGATTACATAATCCCGCCCCACTCCATCACCACTTCATGTCGCAACTGCAGCCAAAAGCCCATCAACACAGAGTCGAATATGTCAGGAGATTTGCCGAGCCGCTTCTTGATTGATTCCTTAGACTCCAACACGAACACCTTGTCTTTGTACTCGTGGTGGTGCATCTGTGCCTCCTTGATAAACTCATTGAGAAATGGAAAGCTATCGAGGATTTTCACCTTACCGCTATCCAGTCCCATTGCCAACATGTACGCCACCTGTGATCGTAAATTATTAAATGCCATCAGCTCCTGTGAACGTTCAGCATCCTCTCGGCTCTTTGGCTCGTCATCAAACGTTAGGAATGGGTCGGGCGAAAAGCCAGACTTAAACACCGCGAACTCAGCACCGCGGTCTTTGCCTCCATCAATAACGCCAACACCGACACCCACGCCGTCAACTGCGGTATTCTCATAGCCAATAGAGAAGTTATCTGAATGCTCAATCAGCCACTCGGCTTGTTTGCCAGTCTCTATCTGCTCGTTTGAATCTTTGGTGATAGTGCCGTCAACCAATGTTAGATTTTCCCAGTCAACCGCCACACTGCGGTCAACGCCATCACGTGCCACGTCATATCCGGTTGTCTTGCGGCCTGGTGTATAACTACTCACAATTGCCTTGGCAAAGATGCTTGAGCGGAATATCGTTTTGCTCTCGTCTTGGTATTCCCAGTTGTTTTTCAGGTACCGCTCAACCCACCATGTCGGATTTGTCATCATTGCATCGATGTCTGACTGCATCTGCCATGAATCAGACAAATCAAACTCGACCACGCGAATATTCGGTGGCAGTGGCTCATACTTGCCATTCCCGCCATACTTCCAACGCATATATACCTCTTTGATGTGTTCAACGTCATTCGGGTTGAGAGTGATAATAGCGATACTCGGCTGCCCGTTGGTGTTACGGCGGCCTTTACGAGATCTAGCCGTGGTGAACATCGTCAGTGACAATTCGTCAGCCTCGTCAATATGGCTAGCGCTGGCATTGATACCTTTAATCTTCTGCCCGTTCCTGTCTTTCGTCTCGTCCGCCTCCACAAAGCCAATCTTTGAGCCATTTGGGAACTTAATTTCATAATCTTGGCCGTTGTACGTGTAGTCTTCGCCCTCTTTGAAGTTCTTGCGATCGAGCATCGTCAGATACGACGGAATCACCGACCGCTTCGCCGTGCTAATATTTTTACGAAACACTGTCCAATACGTCTTCTCGAACGTGTCGCAAACATCTATGCCGATACTCGCCGCAATATCTGTTTTGCCCGTGCCAACGGCACCGATCAAATAAATAGTATCAACCTCAGGGCAATCGTTAATAATATCGACAACACTCTGCTGCTTTGGCTTCAGCTCTAATGACATTAGCTATTCGCCTTTCGTTTTGCGCGGCTTGATAGTCGAGACGATCTTTGGTGGCTGCTTCTCGCGAACGTTGACATCTAGGTCGACATGGTCAACTGGCTTGCCAAACGCTCGGTCTAGCATGTCCTTAATAGCTTTGTTATCTGGCTTCTGCGTGGCGATGAAATAGTACTCATCATCCACGCCGTCCAGCTCACCATCGAGAAATGCCGCGATAGTCTCAGGGTCGGTGACTTGCTCTGCCGGTAACCGATTGCCCTTGCGGTCAGTCCTGATCACAAACAACAACTGCACGCCAGTAGCCAGCCGAAACTGTGCTTCGTATAGCTTGTCAGCATTCCTAGTGATTCGGTCTAAAATCCGCTGTTTCTCTTTCATGCGGTCGAGAACCTTTTGGGTCTTTTTGCCCTTAACGCCGCCGCTGCCCTTTCTGGCCCCGCCATGAGTTGACGGCGATGTACGATTACAACCAGCTACGTGGATATCGTAATTGTCTTGCCGCTTATACTTTCGGCCGCATTTAGGACATGATTTGAAGTCATCTTTCATGATTATAATTCTAGAGATTGACGCGTAGTTCCTTTGGTATTGACTGTTCGGAAACAGCTGAGATGTGTACGCCGTAACTATTTGCGATGAGCTGTGCCTGCATGAGAGTCAGGTCTTTAGTGCTTTGTAATTTACGCAGCATATTTTGGTACGGTTTCTTGTTTCGGTCTTGCCAAGACTGCAAAAGAATGTAGTGCGACAACGGCTTGCATTTTCGCTCGTCGCCAATAATAATTGCCTGTTTTGAAATATAATAAATGGCGACCTGTCCGATCTCCTGACGGCGTCGCCTCGTCTTGTCTTGTTTGTCAATTTTTAGCCACTTAACCATTTTTGTTATCCCTCCTCTACCTCTGAAATATACAGATTAGGCACTGGCAATCGCGGCCTCCCAACCGCTCAATCTCACCAGCGCCTAGCTATAAAATGCTTTGACTGTTTTATCAAGCAGTCAAGCGTTCCACTTCAGTCATAAACCTCTCAATCGTTCGATTGCTCTTGTGCTTTTGGCGGAATAACGATCAGCTTGTCAAACGGCAGGATGAATGCTTGACATCCCAACAACTGCTTCACTTCAACCACCGCTTCGCTTCCTTCTATCGCAATCACATCGCCGCACAACGCTTCTGCTGGTTCGTCACCGTGCTTAAACGCAACCCTGTCACCGACTTTAACCCCTGGCGTTTCAGACTGCGCGCATTTCTCGTCGGTGCCTTGAGATTTAGCGCCATCAGCGATTGCCTTTGACGCGGCGCTAGCATTTTTAGCTATCGCTTCAAAAGATCCAGCGGCAGGCTTCAGCTTCCAGCTCTTGATTCTCAAAACGTTTTTCCAAGTAAACGACCATCGACGACAGCTTTTGACATCGTGATGCATCTCCGTTTCAATTTCTTCAAGGTTCGTGAGACTCAAGAAATAACCTCTACGATAATTGACGTCAAAATTGCTGTCCGAGTAATAAATAGCAGCGCCACTCAGGTCAGCGCCACTCAGGTTTGCGTCCCTCAGGTTTGCGTCCCTCAGGTCAGCGCCACTCAGGTTTGCGCCACTCAGGTTTGCGTCCCTCAGGTTTGCGCCACTCAGGTCAGTGTCCCTCAGGTCAGTGTCCCTCAGGTCAGCGCCACTCAGGTCAGTGTCCCTCAGGTCAGCGCCACTCAGGTCAGCGCCACTCAGGTTTGCGTTATCGTCAACAGCTGCTTCAACTGCTTTTTTCATCGTGACGTTGTCTGATTCGTACTCAAACAATACATCTCCGCTGAACCATGATTTAATTTCAATTTTGACTTTAGACATTTTAGTCTCCTATTTAGTTATTGATTCGATAAACTCAATCGCTGCATCACAGCCCTTGCAAACAACGGTCTGAACGCCAGCCTCATTGAGTGTTTTAATCCACTTCTTCTGATTTTCTGATGTCACACCTCCTTTCTTGCGTTTCATTTCGATGGCGACGAGGGTTTTGTTCCGAACCTCATCGTCACGGTCTTTATGGGCGATGATTAGATGTGGCGGCGGAAATGGCACTGCCACAAATAGATCTGGGACGCCCGAACTCACACCCAGCGCTTTGTTCTTGGCCTTTTGCTTGAACGACTTGGTGTAGGTTTCGTTCGGCACGCGGAAATGTGGATAACCTTTCAGGCGTAGCCACTGTACAAATGCTTCTTGCTCTTGATCCTCGGTTGGATTATCTATGTTTGCGAGGTTAGGCATTGCTACTTCCTCCGCCAACTACCTTGAAACATTCACTCGGCTTTCTCAAAAAGCGCTCGGTGTTCTCGCCATCTTTCATTTCAACCAGCACCTTGGTAACTTTTCGGGTTTTGAATATTACGAAGAGCCCGTCAAATAAGCGCGTAGTATATTGCTCCTCGGTTACTCCGCCAGCAACAACAACGCCAAGTCCATATCTGTCGGGGTTACTTTTTCTTTCGTCTCGATAGGCGAAATACACTTTGTCACCGATAATAAGCCCGTCGTAAGACTGCCGAAATGCCGACTCCATAGGTTTGATTTTGGTCATTATTTTCTCCTCTTTTTAGATTCATCTAGCCACTCTCGATACTCGATCTCGTCCTCGATTGCTGGCACGATTAGGACTGTTAGTATTACGATTGCGAAAAGCACTGCGATTATTATGGTCATGATTGTTTCTCCTCTGGCTTCTTAATTCGCACCAGGCGACAATTTGTAATATATGTCCCCATGATGCTTGTCCTATCGCCAGTCTCTAAGGCTCTAAGCGCCGGTAGTCCCACGCCACACATCTCTACAATCTGGCAGACGATGTTAATTTTGTTGCCAGTCTCCGCATCTTGATAGATAACCAAAACATAATCGTGCATCCGCAACTTATCATCGTCGCCTATTTCCCAATCGTCGTAGGTAAAATGGCTTAAAACCAGGTCGCAGCATGCTGCGTGGTTGTAGTTGTAATCGCTGTGGTCTAGCGGCTCTTTAACGTAGTCGTCCCATAGAGGTTGGCCGCAGTTGTGACACTCTGGACGGCCAGCACAATAGCACATGTCGTGTCCGTCGTTGCATGACAATGCACGAGGGTCGCCTCGTCGTTTTATGTCAGTCATCACGCCTCTTTTCTAGTCCTTTTTCAACCTCTGAAGTTTTTGATTGCGTTATTGAGTAGTTGCCGTCTTTATCCAACATGTCGTACCTGCGTAGGATACTAAATGCTGATTCTATGACTGATGATCCACCTGTAGCATACACGCCATCACCAATCACGTAGCCGTATTGATACACCACCTCCAGCGCAAAATCGACCAATTCTTCGCGCAACTCTCGTTCGTGCCTATCAACAATTTTCTCGATATCGGCAAGCGCAGAGAGCTTTAAGCTATTCCATTTTGCAGCAGAGTTGGGCTCGTCATTAAAGCCGCAACAGCCGGCAAAAGCCCTAGCCGCGA
>ERZ773079.327-NODE-327-length-32029-cov-20.514449_pt1 | contig 32029 bp, 25 predicted proteins | sample MGYA00511355_ERZ773079 | MGnify/ENA primary metagenome ERZ773079 (study PRJEB29015, sample SAMEA2737979) | human oral metagenome | biome: human oral; feature: human-associated habitat; material: dental | place: China | collected 2117 ... | reverse complement strand
CCCGTCGTGTGCAGATTACAGATATGACCATTATGGCCAATCAACAGGCGACAGGATTTATGGTTCATAAAAAGTAAAAAATTTTCATCGAAAAGTTACAAATTTCTGTAACTTTTTTTGATTTCCTGCGAATAAATAGATAGGAGGAAAGAATATGTATAATAAAGTCATCATCATTGGCCGGTTGACGGCTACACCAGAGTTACACAAGACAGCAAATGACAAGTCGGTTGCGCGTGCGACAGTGGCTGTGAATCGCCGTTACAAGAGCCAAAATGGGGAGCGTGAAGCGGATTTTGTCAACCTTGTCGTCTGGGGGCGTTTGGCTGAGACCTTGGCTAGTTATGCTAGCAAGGGGAGTTTGATTTCTCTGGATGGAGAATTGCGGAGTCGTCGCTATGAAAAAGATGGAACCACCCATTATGTGACAGAAGTTCTTTGCAGTGGTTTTCAGCTTTTAGAAAGCCGAGCCCAGAGAGCCCTCCGTGAGAATAATACGGGAGCAGATCTGGCGGATTTGGTACTGGAAGAAGAAGAGCTTCCCTTTTAAGAACGAACTGACTGATCTGAGAGTTTCTTGATAAAAAAGAAAGTAAAGTTAGGAAAGTAATCCTCGCTTTTTGATTAAAGAGTAGGTGGAGAAATGGACAACTGAAGCAGGTCATTTGCTTCATCAAACCTGAAAAAGTATTTTTATAAAGGGATTTTCATTGTTTTCCTTTCTTAAATTTGGTATAATAAAGGTGAATCCAGAGGCAGGCTAGAAAGGAAAAAATCGGGAACGAAACAGCCGCTGATGGTCACTTTGCACATTGCAGTTTGAAATAAGGAGAGGAGGTTTATCATGTCTTTGTCTACCTTATTTGAAGTATCAATAGCTATTTTGGGTGTGGTCTCTGCTGGCTACCTCATCTATGCCTATTATGAGTTTCTAAAAGATATAGCTCATATGGAGAAAGTACATCATTTTCATCACGGAGGTTGAGACAAAAGTGTCTCGGCCTCGCTTTTTATTAGAAAGAGATCCTTGAGGTTGCAGCTGTTTGCTCAATAGCCATGGATTGTCGAGCAAGCTCGTGGGGCTGGGACTATTTGTAAGGTCTGGGAAAGCTTTTAAAGCTGTGCTCAGAAACAGGGAGTCAAGCTGGATGTTTGAAACTTTAGTGCTATCCTAGCGCCTTCCTGATATTCTAGTCCTCTTGGTTTTCATATTGATTTAAAAATGTTAAAATAGTAGGCAAGAAAGCGGAGAGAATGCATGCCAAAAGAAGAAAATTTAACGGGTAATCAGGTTGTAGCCCTAACAAAAAAATATTTAGCTGCAGAGGATGTGGCCTTTGTTCAAAAAGCACTGATTTATGCGGTAGAATGCCATAGCGGGCAGACTCGCAAGTCAGGAGAACCTTATATTGTCCATCCGATTCAGGTGGCGGGAATTTTAGCCAAGCTCAAGCTGGATGCTGTTTCGGTAGCCTGTGGTTTTTTGCATGATGTTGTAGAGGATACGGCGGCAACCTTGGACGATCTGGAGCGGGAATTCGGCCATGATGTGCGCGTGATTGTGGATGGTGTGACAAAGCTTGGGAAAGTCAAATACAAGTCTCACGAAGAACAGTTGGCGGAAAATCATCGCAAGATGCTCATGGCCATGTCAGAAGACCTTCGAGTGATCTTGGTCAAGTTGGCTGACCGTCTGCATAATATGCGTACTCTGAATCATTTACGGCCAGACAAACAAGAGCGGATCTCGCAGGAAACGATGGAAATCTATGCTCCTCTGGCCCATCGTTTGGGGATTTCCAGTGTCAAATGGGAATTGGAAGACTTGTCTTTCCGCTACCTCAATCCAACGGAGTTTTATAAAATCTCCCACATGATGAAGGAGAAGCGTCGAGAGCGGGAAGCTCTGGTAGAGGAAGTTGTCCACAAGATTGAAACCTACGCGGGTGAGCGCAATCTGCATGGGAAGATTTATGGTCGTCCCAAGCATATTTACTCCATCTACCGCAAAATGCAGGACAAGAAGAAGCGGTTTGATGAGATCTACGATCTGATTGCCATTCGTTGCATTTTGAGCACTCACAGTGATGTCTATGCCATGCTGGGCTACATCCATGAGCTTTGGAAACCCATGCCGGGGCGTTTCAAGGATTATATTGCCAATCGTAAGGCCAATGGCTACCAGTCCATCCATACGACCGTTTACGGACCTAAAGGTCCGATCGAGTTTCAGATTCGGACCAAGGAAATGCACGAAGTGGCAGAATACGGGGTTGCTGCTCACTGGGCCTATAAAAAAGGAATGAAGGGTCAGGTTGACAGCAAGGAATCTGCCATCGGGATGAATTGGATCAAGGAACTGATGGAGTTACAGAACCAGTCTGGTGATGCCAAGGAATTTGTTGATTCGGTTAAGGAAAGCTATCTGGCGGAGGAAATCTATGTCTTCACACCGGATGGAGCAGTGCGGTCTTTGCCTAAGGACTCAGGACCCATCGATTTTGCCTATGAGATCCATACCAAGGTCGGGGAGAAGGCGACAGGAGCCAAGGTTAATGGTCGCATGGTGCCACTCAATACCAAGCTGAAGACTGGGGATCAGGTGGAAATCATCACCAATGCCAACTCCTTTGGACCTAGTCGTGACTGGCTTAATCTTGTCAAGACCAGCAAGGCTAGAAATAAAATCCGTCAGTTCTTTAAAAATCAAGACAAGGAGCTGTCTATTTCTAAAGGGCGAGAGCTCTTGCAGGCTCAATTTCAGGAGAATGGTTATGTAGCCAATAAGTACATGGACAAGAAGCACATGGAAGATGTGCTGCAAAAGACCAGCTATAAGACCGAAGAAGCGCTTTTTGCGGCGATTGGCTTTGGTGAGATTGGTGCCATTAGTATTTTCAATCGTCTGACAGAAAAAGAGCGCCGTGAGGAAGAGCGGGCCAAGGCTAGAGCAGAGGCGGAGGAATTGGTCAAGGGCGGCGAAGTCAAGGTTGAGAACAAAAAAGACACCCTTAAGGTCAAGCACGAAGGCGGTGTGGTCATTCAGGGGGCGTCTGGTCTCCTCATTCGTATTGCCAAATGCTGTAATCCTGTGCCTGGTGACGACATTGTTGGTTATATTACCAAAGGACGCGGCGTAGCCATCCACCGGCAGGACTGTATGAATCTCAAGGCTCAGGAAAATTACGAGCAGCGCTTGCTTGATGTGGAATGGGAAGAAAATAACTCGACCAAAGAGTATACAGCGCATATTGATATTTATGGTCTCAACCGGTCTGGTCTTCTCAACGATGTGCTACAGGTTTTATCCAACACTACCAAAAATATTTCAACAGTGAATGCCCAGCCAACTAAGGATATGAAATTTGCTAATATCCATGTTTCTTTTGGCATTGCCAACCTGTCCATGCTGACGACGGTGGTGGATAAGATCAAGAGCGTGCCAGAGGTGTATTCGGTCAAACGGACCAATGGCTAAGTTGGAGCTTGTCAGAGTGGATGTTCGTCAGAAAATAAAGGAAAAAATATGAAAATCGTCATTCAGCGTGTCAAACATGCCCAGGTCAGTATCGACCAGCAACTGTACAGTAGGATTGAACAGGGTCTCCTGCTCTTAGTAGGTGTCGGGCCTGATGATAGTCAGGAAGATATGGACTATGCAGTCAGGAAAATTGTCAATATGCGGATTTTTTCCGATGCTGAGGCTAAGATGAATCTTTCTGTTCAAGATATCGGAGGGGAGATTCTTTCCATTTCCCAATTTACACTTCATGCAGATACCAAAAAGGGCAATCGGCCAGCCTTTACAGGTGCAGCTAAGCCGGATATGGCTAGTCCTTTCTATGACAAGTTTAACCAGCTATTAGCTGAGCAAGTGCCAGTCAAGACGGGCGTGTTCGGAGCAGATATGCAGGTGGAATTGGTAAATGATGGACCAGTGACCATTCTGCTAGACACTAAAAATCGATGAAGGAATTGCGCGCCTTCTAAACGTTAGTAGTTTCAGGCTAGGTAAAAAATAGCTTGCTTCTTTCCTAGAGACAAGGCGCATTTCATAGGCTTCATAAGTAACTTTTAATGACCAGTGCTGTTTTCCTTAGAAGTTCTTATGAGGCTTTTTGTGTGCTTTAAAGGCGATATTATTCTAGCAAGCAGCTTTGGAGTTGATAGAGCGGAAGGGCGGTCAAGCGTTGCTCCTTGTCAGATGCGACAGATGTCTAGGGCTTATTGGAAAAGGGCTTTACGACTTATGGTATAATGATATATATAAGTTTGAGGAGTCTCTTGATTTTTTTCAGACTGATCTTCATAAAAAGAATAGGAAATAAGTATGTGTTCGATTCTTGCCTTATATATCACCCTGATGCCGGTCATTCTGGCTGGGATTCTGAATATGATCTTTTGCAAGTCTTCACTGCTAGAGGCGGCATACCGACCCATGGATGCTGGGCTGGTTTTAAAGGATGGGAAGAGGCTGTTTGGGGCTAATAAGACCTGGAAAGGTTTCTTTGGCATGATTGTCTGGGGAGCTTTGGCTCAGATCCTCTGGGGCTTGCTCTTAAAGGGTATTCCCAGCCTAGAGAAACTGCACTTGGTCTATGCTTTCTACGAAAATACCGTGCTCTTTAATCTGGTGCTTGGGGCTCTTTTGGGGCTGGCTTATGTTTTGTTTGAGCTACCTAATAGCTTCATCAAGCGCCGTTTGGAAATCAGAGAGGGCAAGACGGCGGAGAATGGCTGGAAATGGACTTTTATCTGGATAGACCAGATTGATTCCTTGATTGGCTGTATTATTTTCTTGCTTTTCTATATCCCTCTGTCTTGGCAGCAGATGCTGGGCATTCTAATCCTAGGGGCGGGCACGCATCTAGGAGTCAATCGTCTGCTCTACTGGGCTAAGCTTAGAAAAAATCGTATGTGAAATGGGAGTTTTTGATGAAAGAACTATGGCTGGAAAAAGAGCCTTCGGCTGTCTATGGCGGTAAAATCAATCAGTTAATCAACCTCTATCAGCTGGGGCTTTCGGTTCCTAGAGCCTTGATTTTGCCGGCGGACCAAGTCATGGCTTGGCTAAGAGCGGCTCTGCCAGAATACTCAAAAGTGGGACTTAAAGAGTTAATCAAACTGGGCAAAGAGGATATTGCGGAACGTTTGCGGCAATATCCCTTGGAGTTAGATTGGCTACAGGAGTTGGCAGCTTTTTGTCAGGAAAATCAAGCTTATATCGTTCGCAGCAGTGCCCTCTTAGAAGACGGACAGGACATGTCGTTTGCCGGTCAATATGACTCGATTGGCAATTGCTGGACGTTGTCAGAAATCGAGCAGGGCATTCGCTCTTGTCTGCTTTCTCTCTTTAATCCAGAAGCCTTGGCCTACTGGCAGCGTCAGGGTCTTGCTGATAAGGATTTTGCCATGGCGGTGCTAATTCAGGAGCAGATAGAGCCTGACTTTAGCGGTGTCTGCTTTTCATTGGATGTCGCGACAAATCAAGACCAGACCATGCTCCTTGAGTATGTAAAAGGCTCGGCTGAGAGCTTGGTTAGCGGTCAAGTCAATCCTGAGCAGTTGACTCTTGCTTGGTACAAGCCAGACTGGATCCAGTTTGAAGAGCTTGAAATCCCTCTGACAGTCTTGCAGAAACTGCACGCGCAAGTTTTGCAGATTGTGGCGTATTTTGGTCGGCCCATGGATATCGAGTGGTGTGCTGTCCAAGAGCAAGTCTATCTGCTGCAGGCTCGGCCTATCACGACAGTACCAACTAAAATTGACAGTGGTCGCTGGACGACGGCGAATTTTCGGGATGGAGGAGTGGCGGCTCAGCCCTGTCCCAACCTGATGTGGAGCCTTTACCGCCATTCTTGGCAAGAGGCACTCTCCAGCTTTTTGCTGGCTATTGGCCTAGAGCCTGAAGGAGCGATGCCACCGCTGATGCGCCTCCATTATGCCCGGCCCTTCTGGAACTTAGGTGTGGTCAAGCAAGGTATGGAGCAGATTCCGAGCTATATTGAGCGAGACTTTGATGATGAGCTGGGAGTCAATAAAGACTACCAAGGTCAAGGTTTTACCAGTAAATTAAGTCCAGCCTTGCTCTTGAATTTCCTGCGGGTAGCCTTGAAAACGCAAAAAGTAACTAAGACTTTTCTGCATCAGGCGCCAGACAAGCTGCAAAAGCTGCGTCAGCAATTTACCCGCCTGAATCAAGAAATACGAGAACTGAACGACCAAAGCCCGCTGCAACAAGTCGAGAGTCTTTGGCAGTTAGTGCTAAATCAGGCTTATTTAGACAGTGAGGGAATTTATTTCTGGCAGGCCTACATCAATACGGTCCAGCTGTCTATGAAAAAGACCAGTCTGCTCAAATGGCTGACGGTTGATGAATTTTTCCAACTGATAGCTAAATTAGGAAATGTTTCGCATACCAAGCCTTTGGCTAAAATGTTGGAAGCTGCGGATCTTGTTTTGGCAGACGAGAAACTGACAGACGATTGGCTGAAGCTATCGGTGGAAGAATTGCAGGGACTGGCTGCACAATATCCTGAGCGAGCAGATTTCATCAAGATTCAGGATTTCCAAAAGGATTTTGGCTATCACTCGGCACGAGAGCTGGACTTGCGAGTAGCTAGTTATGAAGAAGATGCTCATCAAGTTATGACAGTGATCCAGCAGTTGGTTGCTGATTCAGCGTATTACCAAGCGGCCAAAGCTTCGCTCAGTCCTGGCTCAGAGTCTGAGCTGGATTTGGCTCATCTATCTCGAACCAAGCAGAAAAAGATAGAAAAACTCAGCGAAGACCTGCGGAACTTGCTTTGGTGGCGAGAGGAGTTCAAAGATATTTCCACGCGCTATTACCACCTCATTCGCCAGATTAGTCTTAAACTCGGCCGAGCCTATGAAAAGCGAGGTTTTCTGAAAAATGAACAAGATATTTTTTACATTATGAAAGAAAGTCTAACTGCCTTTATGGAAGGGCAAAAGACTGCCGACCAGCTTCAAGAAGAAGCGGCTGATAATCGGCATTATTGTCAGGCCTATCGAAATTTTGAGCCAGTAGGTGATTTGACCGATAAAGAGATGAGTTTGGAAGAGGTGGCCCATGATAGACAAGCCCTGTTGACGGGAATGCCAGCCAGCAGCGGTCAGGTGACTGGTCGGGTTCGAGTGCTCTTGGATTTAGCGGATATTGAGACGATTGAGCCGGGAGACATCCTTGTCACTCGCTATACAGATACTGGCTGGAGCTATGTTTTCGGTATTCTGGGCGGTCTTGTGACAGAGTATGGCGGGGTTCTCTGCCATGCCTCCATTGTCGCTCGGGAATGCGGGATTCCAGCTCTGGTCTGCGCTAAGAATGCAACTCAGCTGTTAGAAACTGGAATGCTGGTAACTTTAGATGGAAGAAGAGGAGAAATAAGAATTCATGAAGAAGAATGAACCTTTGTTTATCGGTGAATACGATAAATCTGTTATCCTGACCTATACGGGCGCTGCTTTGGCACTTTTGGCAGTCTATGCCATCATTCAGTCCCAGCTGCGGCTAGCCATGATGGCCTTTATCGTTAGCGGTATCTGCGACCTCTTTGATGGTGTGGTTGCGCGACGGATGAAGCGGACTGAAAGCCAGAAGCGCTTCGGCATTGAGATTGATTCCCTTTGCGACATGATTAGCTTTGCGGCTCTCCCTGCTGTGCTCCTTATGACTCAGCTGCCCTTGGGAGCGGCCAATATCATCTTGGCTGTCCTCTATGTCTTGGCTGCGGTCACGCGCTTGGCGCATTTTAATCGCTTGGCCAAGCATGATGAAGGATCTGACTCTTATTTTGTCGGCTTGCCCGTGACTTACAGCGCCCTCTTTTTTCCTCTGACCTATCTGGTATGTCAATGGCTGGCGCCTGGTTTCTTTGCTTGGGTGTGGCTGGGCTCGTCTCTTTTGCTGACCTTCCTATTTGTCTACAACTGCCGTATTCCCAAGCCCAATAAGCTGGCCTACCTGGTCTTTGCGATTTTAGCTATTGCAAGTCTGATTGGTCTGGGGGTTCTCCCGCATGGTTAGGGTCTATCAGAGAAGGACTGGCCAAGTACTGGAACCGATAGAATACAAGGCGGGTTTGTTAGACAAGCTTTATGGTACAGCTTGGGGTCGCTTCTTATTGCCAATCTTGACCCGACCTAGCCTGTCTTATCTTCTGACTTTGAAAGACTACACTCCTTTTTCTTGCAAGAAAATAGCAGCTTTTGTAGAAAATTATCAGCTGGATTTGACTGACTATGAAGATGGCCCCTATTCTAGCTTCGCGGCTTTTTTCCAGCGAAAAATCAAGCCTGATTTGCGTCCGGTCTGTCCTGACAGTCAAGTACTGGCAGTGGCGGATGCTAAGCTGGAGGCTTTTACCATCAGTCAGGACTTGCAGCTGACGATTAAGGGACAGACATACAGGCTAGCAGACTTACTGTTGGATGAAGAAATAGCTCAGTCTTTTGGTGGCGGAACAGCGCTTGTTTATCGTTTGGGAGTGGAAGACCTTCACCGCTATCTGGCTGCTGAATCCGGCAGAATTACCCGAAGACGAAAAATCAAAGGCCGCCTGCATACGGTCAGGCAGGTAGCCCAGAAGCGGCGCTTGATTTACAAGGAAAATAAAAGAGAATACTGTCTTTTAGATACCGACCTAGGTCCTGTCCTGCATATGGAAGTAGGGGCGCTCTTGGTCGGCAGAATATACAATCACAGTCAGGACCATCTGGTCCGAGGACAGGAAAAAGGCTGCTTTGGTCTGGGCGGCTCAACCATTCTTGTCCTCTATCCGAAAGACACGATTCGCTTGGATCAGGATATCCTGACTTACTCAGACCTCGGAATAGAAACCCAGATTCAAATGGGTGAAAAGATTGGAGAAAAGCTATGTTTAAACGATTAGCTGTTTATTATAAGGAAATGTTTCCTTTGCTGCCGCGCTTTTTTGTGGCTGCCATCATGTTTTTTGAGATTTATTTTGTCCTCTTGCTCAATGACGGAGTGACCACCTTTCACTTTGACCATCAGGAGTTGATTGGAATTTTTACGATTTTTGTCTTTCTGATGATTCTGCGGATTGCGGATGATTTCAAGGACTACGAGACTGACCGACGGCTCTTTCCTCATCGGGCTCTGCCATCTGGACGAGTGAAAAAGAAGGACTTGGCTGTTGCCCTCAGCTTTATCGTAGCTGTGTCTGTACTTCTCAATATCCTCTTTATGAACAATATTGGCTGGTTCCTCTTTCTCTATATCTACGGAACCCTCATGTCCTTCTGGTTCTTTAAGCGTGACAAGATTCAAAATTCCTTGCCACTGGCTCTGGTGACCCATAATCCGGTCATGATGATTTTGAATCTCTATACTATCTCCTTCGTCTGCTACAAGTACAATCTGCCTCTCTTGTCCCTACCCACTGTCTTGCTGGCTTTTACTATGTATTTCCCAAGTCTGATCTGGGAAGTCTGCCGCAAGATTCGGGCGCCAAAAGACGAGACCGAGTATGTGACCTATTCTAAGCTTTTTGGCTACAAAAAAGCCACTCGCTTTATCGAGGTGGTGACTCTGCTGGATATCTTGACCAATTTCGCTCTCCTCTGGAATATTTCCCATATTGGAGTGGTAGTCTTGGTGCTGAATGTTATCTGGATGACCGTCCAGTTTGAGCAGTTTATCAAGGATCCAACTCGCTTTAATATCCGGGAGAGGGTGGAGCGTTATACTTATATCACGGAGACGACCATGGTTCTGTCCGTTGCTGTTTATCTCTTGATGGGGGTACTTTGATGAAAAGAATCAAGCAGACAGGGCTTGACCAGGTCGGAGGCAAGGCCTATCATTTGCTGAAAATGCAGGCTGCTGGTTTGCCGGTTCCTGACTTTGCAGTGTTTGCTTTTGACTTTTTTCAAAAATCTGCCAGCTCTGCTGACTTGGAGCGGCTGGAAGCAGCCTATCGGTCTGGAGAATTGGACTTGTTCCAACTCAGTCAGCAACTGCAGGACTGGGCTAAAGAGCAGTTTGCGCAAGAAGATCTGACGGCAGCAGAAAGTTGGGTTCGCAAGGAATTTTTCCAGAAAGACTGTCGCTTTGCAGTCCGCTCATCTGCTACCATTGAGGATGGCAAGGCCTCATCCTTTGCCGGTCAGTTTGAGAGCCAGCTCAATGTGAAGCCAGAGGGGCTTAAAGAAGCCATCCAAGCGACCTTGCTCTCTCTTTATCAGGAGTCAGCTCTTAGTTATCTATTTGAGCAGGGATTATCCTTGAAGCAGGCACAGATGATTTGTATTATCCAGGTTATGCAGGAGGGAGACTTATCTGGGATTTACTTCACAGCTAATCCTAAGGGCATTCTGAACGAGCACATCATTGTTATCGGTCGGGGCTTGGGCAATAAGGTTGTTGAGGATAAGATTCCTACAACCATGGTGACCCTTCATCCCAAAGACCAGCTCTTTTATACAGAGCAGGCGGAGGACTCACCAGACTTAGCAAAGGAACAACTTGAGAAGTTACAAGCCTTGGCTGGTCAGGTAAGTCAGCTTTTCGGACCTTATATGGATATGGAGTTTACCTTCGCAAATGGCCAGCTCTACCTCTTGCAGGCTCGACCTATTACCACCTTGCCAGAGGGACAGCAGATTATTCTGGATAACAGCAACATTGTTGAGAGCTATCCAGGCGTTTCTAGTCCTTTGACCATTAGCTTTATCCAAGAGGCTTATGCTAGCATTTTTCGCAGTCTGGCCCAGCGCTTGGTTGGCAAGGATGCCCCTGAGTTGGCTGCCTATGAAGCAACCTTTCAAAATATGCTGCAGCCGGTCAATAGCCGAGTCTATTACCAGATTCAGAGCTGGTATCAGCTCTTGCAGCTTCTGCCTTTTTCTAAGAAAATCATCCCTATCTGGCAGGATATGCTGGGAGTACGAGAGACAGAGGTGCCTCAGATGCCGGTGCACCTGTCTGCTTTCAAACGGCTGCAAATCATGCTCCGAATCATTCGAGAGTTTTGGACAGCACCCAAGCAAATGTGGCAATTGGAAGAACAGTTTGCCCAGATTCAGCGCGAATACGAAGCGAGCTTTTCTCCTGACACAGATGCGGAGACCTTGATTGCCTTGGTCAGCAAGCTAAAAGAGGATATTCTGGCTCACTGGGACATTACGCTGGTCAATGACCTCTATGCTTTTGTCTATACTGGATTCCTGAAAAAGTCGCGTCGCGGCGGAGCGGTTCAGGCTGAGATTGCGGGAATTGAGCAGATTGAAAGTATGCGGCCGGCTTTGGCTCTGCAGGCTTTAACAGCTCAGCTGAAAGCAGAAGAAAATGCAGCGATTAGACAGGCCATGGCAAGTGAAAGTCCAGCAGTCTTTCTGACTCGCCAGCACCCTTTGGTTCAAGAAATTACTCATTTTATCCATGAATTTGGTGATCGGGCTCCGGAAGAGTTGAAGTTAGAAACTCCAACCTTTCGAACGCACCCAGAGCGTCTGCTCAAGCTCCTGCTGCAAATGTGCCAGCAAGAGGAGAAGAAGTTGGCCCCTCAGAAACTTAAAGAAGAGGTGCAAAAATTAGGCTGGTGGGCGAATTTTCTTCGCAAGCGAGCCATGACTGGTGTTAAATATCGGGAAAGCTCCCGCTTAAACCGCACACGGATCTATGGCATGATGCGGCAGATTTTCCGAACGCTTGGGCAGCAATTAGCCGAGCAGGGGCTGCTGGCTACGCCTGATGAAGTTTTTTATCTGACAAAGGAAGAGTTGTTTGAGTTGACCAGAAAGCCCAGAGATGTTAGTGGCTTGATAGCCGAGCGTCGAGAGAAGTTGGAAGCTGATAAGGAACTGCCAACCTTTAGTCGCTATGTTTTTGCTGGACAGGTCTTTGAGAAATACCTGAAACCACAAAACCACACCAGCAGTCATAATACGGCTATTCACGCCTTACAAGGGATTGGCTGCTCACCTGGCTGCGTCAAGGCTCAGGTTTTGGTTGTGGAAGATGTGCAGGAGATTGAGTCTGCTCAGGACCGGATTATCGTGACCAAGATGACCGATCCGGGCTGGGTCTATCTTCTGACCCAAGCCAAGGGGGTCATTGCCGAGCAGGGGTCCTTGCTCTCCCACACGGCCATTATTTCCCGAGAGTTGGGTATTCCTTCCATTGTCAATGTCAGAGGTGCCTGCAGCCAGTTGCAAAACGGTGATTGGATTGAGATGGATGGCCTTACTGGCAAGATTCGACTAATCAAGGAGGAAGACCATGCTGGAAATTAAACCGGTCAAACCCAATACGACAGAGATGGATGATTTTCTAGCCCTGCCCAAGAAGATTTACCAGCCTGAGCACCTTATGCAGTCAGAAGAGGAAGAACTGGCTTTGATTGAAGGCAGTCACCCGCTGAGTTCTGACTTAGATACCTATGCCTTTGTTGGCTATGAGGACAGTCTGCCTTGTATTCGAGGCCTCCTGACCTTTTATTCAGATGATGAGGCTGCTTACTTGGGATTTTTCGAGTCGATCAATAATCAACAAATTGCATCTGCTTTTATTGAGCATTTAGCAGGTTTTGCTCGCAGTCTCGGAGCGACTAAGATAATTGGTCCCGTACAGGCGAGTTTTTGGCTGGGTTATCGAATGCAGTTGACTGGAACAGAGGAGCTCCCTTTTACTGGAGAACCTCATAATCCAGCCTATTATCCTCAACTCTGGCAGGTTGCTGGCTTTGAGCTCAAGGAGCGCTATCTGTCGAATTTTTATCCCAAGGTCAGCAATCAGACTCATCAGGACAAGCTAGCTCATCGCTTTGAGTCTTTTGAAAAAGCAGGTTTCATCATTTGTTCTCCCCAAAAGAAGGACTGGGATCAAGCCTCGCTGCAGGTTTTTGAGCTCCTCAATCGCCTCTATCAAGATTTCCCAATTTATCGGTCTATTTCCAGTCAGCAGTTCAGTCAAATTTTTCAAAAATACCAGTATATTCTTGATTTTTCCATGGTTAAGCTGGCCTATAAGGAGGGCAGGCTAGCTGGTTTTCTGATTACCATGCCGGACTATGGCTCTCTGGTTTATAAAAAACTGACTCCTCTTAATCTGGCCAAGCTTTTTTGGACCAAGCATTTTGCCAAACGTTATACGATTATGTATCTGGGAGTGGATGAAGAATTCTTGGGCTTGGGCTCTGCCTTGGCCTATCCGATTTTTAAAGAAGCGCAGAAACGGCAAGCCTCAGCTATCGGTGCCCTGATTCACCAAAAAACCATCACGCGTCATTATGCGGTAGAATTGCAAGGGGACAAGCATGAGTATGGCCTCTTTGAGTTGGATTTTGGGCTTAGATGATCTGTAACACAGTAGGTTCTCTACCAGGGAATCTGCTTTTTTGTTTTCGCTAAAAATAAAAGCCTTCCTCTCCCTGTCGACAGTTGAAATAAAAGTATTTTATAAGGCTAAGGGATTGAAATTTTGAGTAAAATTCAGTAAAATTTTTATTAGCTTATTATATGAAGAAAGGGGAATTTTATGAGAAAAAGAGTCACTGGTGACATATACCAGCGCTATTCTTTTAGAAAGCTGTCTGTAGGTCTAGTTTCCGCTACTATCGGAAGCTTCTTTTTGTGTACTACAATGGGAGGAGCTGTCAGCTCTGTTGACGCAGCGGAAGTGTCTGCCAATCAGTCTACCCTCGTTCAATATCACTATGTGGTGGAGAGCGATCTGACTGAGGCTGAAAAAGCTGCTATTGTGAAGGAACTTCCCAAATTTGCGGAAGAAAATTCGGACACTTATTATTTGGTTTACCGTCCGACAAAGCAGGAAAGCTTGTTAGGAAAGCTCCCTAAGACAGGCGAGTCAGGCCTTTTGGGAGCGGCTTTTGCAGCTACAGGACTGGCCTTGGTTGTTTTAGTGCTGGCGCGAGGGAAAAATGGCAAGAGATACCTGTCTTCTATTTTGCTTGTGACAGGCTTGGGTTCCGTGCTTCTGCCAGCTTCTGTTTTGGCAGTCAGCAGTATGGATTTGGCTGCTTATAATCAAAGTCTGACTTTGGCCGTTGGCGATCAGTTGCCAGAACCATTGAAGATTGCTGGCTACCAGTATATTGGTTACCTTAAAAAAGAAGCGCAGCATCACCTGGATCAAACGGGAAATGCTCAGCTTCCAGCTCCGCAAAAGGAAGCCTCAGCTAGTCAGCCTGTTCAACAGTTGAAAGATCTAGCTGATCGTCCAAGGAACACTGAAGCTCCGAAAGAGGCGCATCCTACTGGCGGAGACCATCTCTCCGAGAAGGAGAGGGAGGAAATTGCTGCTAAAGAAGGGCAATTTGCTCGTCAAACGCCTGTTCATGAGCGACCAGAACTGCAATTTACAAGTCAAGCAAGGACCCAGACCCAAGAAATTCCCTATAAAACGGAGTATCAGTATTCAGATGATTTAGCCGAAGGACAATCCCGAGTGATCCGCGCGGGCATTCCAGGAACTCGCAAGATCGTTACACGTCATTATAGTGTTGAGGGAAAAGTCGTAGAGAGCAAGCAGGTTTCCGATCAAGTAACCACTGAGCCTGTTTCAGAAGTTGTTTTAGTCGGGACTGCAGCAAATAAGGCTGTTCCTAAAGAAGCTCCAATCCATGAAGTTTCAGAGCTCACTAGCTATGGCACCGTTCCAGATACCGCTCCCGTGCATGAGAAATCAGAGTTGTCAGGCTATGGTACGGTACTCGATAGCGCTCCCGTGCACGAGAAACCTGAGTTAACTAGTTATGGTACAGTCCCAGATATCGCTCCTGTGCACGAGAAACCCGAGTTGTCTGCCTATGGCACGGTTCCAGATAGCGCTCCAGTATATGAACTTCCAGAGTTAACTGCCTATGGTACAGTTCCAGATAGCGCTCCAGTTCATGAGGTTCCCGAGCTCACTAGTTATGGTACGGTCCCAGATAGTGCTCCCGTGCACGAAGTTCCCGAGCTCACTAATTATGGTACGGTACCCGATTCTGCTTCCTTGCACGAAAAATCTGAGTTGTCTGGCTATGGCACCGTTCCAGATACTGCCCCCGTGCATGAGAAACCAGAGTTAACTATCTATGGCACGGTTCCAGATAGCGCCCCCGTGCACGAGAAACCCGAGTTGCCTGGTTATGGCACGGTTCCAGATACAGCTCCCGTGCATGAAGTCCCCGAGTTGTCTGCCTATGGTACAGTTCCAGATAGCGCTCCCGTGCATAAGGTTCCCGAGTTGTCTGCCTATGGCACAGTCCCTGATATTGCTCCCGTGCACGAGGTTCCCGAGTTAACTGTGTATAGCACGGTTCCAGATACTGCTCCAGTTCAAGAAGTCCCTGAGTTAACTTCGTATGGCACAGTACCCGATAGTGCTCCCGTGTACGAGAAGCCTGAGTTATCTATCTATGGCACTGTTCCGGATAACGCCCCTGTACATGAAGTTCCTGAGCTAACTGTGTATGGCACGGTCCCAGATAGCGCTCCTGTGCACGAGAAACCAGAGCTGTCTGTCTATGGTACAGTTCCAGATAGTGCCCCCGTGCACGAGAAGCCTGAGTTAGCTGATTATGGTACGGTACCCGATAGCGCTCCTGTGCACGAGAAGCCAGAGTTAACTGATTATAGCACGGTCCCAGATACGGCCCCCGTACATGAAGTCCCAGAGTTAACTGCCTATGGCACAGTCTCTGCTAGCGCCCCCGTGCACGAAGCCCCTGAGTTAACTGGATATGGCACGGTCCCCGATACCGCTCCTGTGCAAGAGGTTCCTGAGTTAACTTCGTATGGCACAGTCCCTGATACCGCTCCAGTCCATGAAATTCCTGAGTTAGAGTTGGTTACAAAGGATGAAACTCGGGTGGAGAAGACTGCTTTTAACATTGAGGAACAATATACTGATGAGTTACCTCAGGACGCTCGTCAAATCGTCACTCCAGGAGTGCAGGGCGAGCGAACCATCAAGACTCGTATCTATACTTCTAACGGCCAAGAGATTGCCCGTCAAGAGTTATCCAATGAGGAAGCTTTAGCTCCAGTCACACAAATTGTCAAAGTCGGCACCGCCAAGTCACATATGGTGCCAAGCACCGCTCCGCAAGAGTCCGCTTTACCAGAATATCCGCTGACCTATACGGATGAAACACGCGTAGAGAAAATCGATTTCACCACGCGAGAGGAAGAAACGGATGAGCTAGTTCGTGGCGCTCGTCAAATCGTCACTCCAGGAGTGCAGGGCGAGCGAACCATCAAGACGCGAGTTTATACTTCTAACGGCCAAGAACTTGCTCGTCAAGAGTTGTCCAACGATGAAACTTTAGCTCCAGTCACGCAAGTTGTCAAAATTGGCACCGCCAAGTTACATATGGTACCGAGCACTGCCCCGCAAGAATCTGCTCTTCCAGAGTATCCGCTGACTTATAAGGATGAAACGCGCGTAGAGAAAATCGATTTCACCACTCGAGAAGAGAAGACGGATGAACTTGTCCAAGGCGCTCGCCAAATTGTCACTCAAGGTGTGCCAGGCGAGCGAACCATCAAGACTCGTATCTATACTTCCAACGGCCAAGAGATTGCTCGTCAAGAGTTGTCCAACGAGGAAACTCTAGCTCCAGTCACACAGCTTGTCAAAGTTGGCACTGCCAAGCCACATATGATACCGAGCACTGCCCCGCAAGAGCCTGCTTTACCAGAATATCCGCTGACTTATACGGATGAAACGCGCGTAGAGAAAATCGATTCCACCACGCGAGAGGAAGAGACGGATGAACTTGTCCAAGGCACTCGTCAAATCGTCACTCCAGGTGTTCAGGGTGAACGTACCATCAAGACTCGTATCTATACTTCTAACGGTCAGGAAATTGACCGTCAAGAGCTGTCCAACGAGGAAACGCGGGCAGCAGTTGCTCAGCTTGTCAAAGTCGGCACAATGAAACCGTATAGGCTACCAAGTGATGCCCCGCAAGTGGAAGCCTTGAAAGAGTTCGATTTGATTTCGCTTCACAATCTACTGACAGAAGCAGAGCAAATCAAGGCTCAGGCTCGTTATTTCAATGATAGTCAAAGTCACCAAGCAGCCTATGATACTGCTTTGGTGGCAGGTCAAGCGCTTCTGAGTCAATCACAAGCCAGCCAAGCGGAAGTTAACCAACGAGTGGATCAAATCAATCAAGCCAAGGCTCAGTTACAGGGGCTTGAAGTGGACAAAACGCACTTGCGACAAGAACATGATTTGGGCAGAACTGTACAGACGACCGTCCAATACAAGAATGCGGATGCAGATAAGAAAGCAGCCTATATAAACGAATTGACCAAGGCAGAAGGAATTCTGAATAATCAAACTGCCACACAAGTGCAGGTCAATCAAGCTTTTGCCAGCCTGACAGCAAGCAAGACCGCTCTAAATGGTGTGCCTAAGGTCAAGCCGACAGTTTCGATCTTAAGTCTGACAGAAAATCCAGAGGACAAGTCGGTTACGGTTCAATATAGCTTAGAAGACAAGACAAAATCCTTCCGTTCAGCGATTGCAGAATTGTACAAGGGAGATCAGCTTGTCCGCTCGCTTCCGATTGACAATGTGGCAGGAAGTCTGAAAATCGATGACTTGGACTATTACACAGGCTATACTCTGAAAACCAAGCTGACTTATGAGCTGGATGCAGGCAGCCTGACTGACTTTGAAAAAGATAGCCGCAACTTTGAGTTGCAATACAAGAAGATTGTCTTCCGCGATATTGATTCGGCTGAGTTTTACAGAAAAGAAAAGGATCAGTTCAAGCGTGTCGTTTCCATGAGCGCTATACCTACGGATCTGTCTAACTACTTTGTTAAAGTCAAATCAAGTGAATCCAAGGATATGCTCCTGCCGGTTCACAGCATGTCAGAAGGCCAGAAGGATGGCAAGGCTGTCTATAAGGTAAGAGTCTCTCTGCCTGAGCTGGTGCAAGAGGGGAAAACAGGCTACAAGTCTGGCTATGACTTCTATATCAGCAGGGCAGTGCCTAGTCAGCAAAATGTCTACACGAGCTTTGCTGGTTTGGTAGACGCCATGAAGAAAAATATGGCTGGCAACTTTGTTCTAGGAGCCGATTTGGATGCTAGTGAGGTTAGTCTGGCACCTGCGGATTATGTCTATCTCCGAGGAAACTTCACAGGCAGTCTGACTGGCAATCACAATGGCAAGCAGTATGCGATTTATAATCTAGCCAAGCCTTTGTTTGAAAACCTCAAGAGCAGTTCCTCTATTTCTAATCTGGACCTGAAAGAGGTCAATATTGTCGGCACCTATGACTCTGCTGCATTGGCTCGTAGTGCAGATAATGCGCGAATCACGGATGTTTCTGCTCAAGGTAGAGTGTCGGTAGTGGGCAATGCTTCCCAAGTAGCTGGTTTAGTCGTTGTTGCAAGTAATAGCCAAATCACCAACAGCTCCTTTACAGGAACTATCCAGACCAATGACAAGCAGTACAAGGCCTATAATGTCGGCGGTTTGGTTGCCAACCTTAAGGGAGGAAATTCCTTGCTCAGTCAGAGCAGGGCGGATGTGACTATTCTGGCAGGTGCTCGAACAAACGAACAGCGCTTCGGCGGTTTAGTCGGTCGCTTGGAAGACAATGCCCGCATCAGCCGTTCTTATGTGACTGGAAAGATCCAAAATTCCACCAAGAATGGTCAAATCGGCGGAGTAGTTGGTTCCAATTATTTTAATGGCTTGATTGACAATGTTATCAGCAATGTCAGCGGTACAAATGTTTACAGTATTTCTGGCGACCAAGATTACAAGAATGATCGCATCAGAGAAGCCTATGCCGTTGAAGGGAACGAAACTCTAGGCAATGATCAGTTTGTCACGTCTACTCTAAGCTTGGACGAGGCAGAAGCGAAGCTGGCGAGCCTAGACATTACAACCACGCTAGAAGATAGCAATCTCAATCTCCATACTGTTGACTACAGCAAGGAAAAGAATGCTCGTGAAGACCGTCTGATAGCCTATGCCAATATGGAAAAACTCCTGCCATTCTACAATAAGGAAACCATTGTTGCCTACGGAAATAAACTTCCAGATCATCACAAGCTCAATACAGAGTATCTGCTGGATGTGGTTCCGATGAAGGGCGACCAGATGGTCACTGATATCCATAGCAACAAGACTTCGATTAACCGCCTGATGTTGCACTTTGAGGATAAGACGGTTGACTACCTAAATCTGACCTACAAGGGAGACTTCAAACATCAAGCTATCGCAGAATACACTGTGAATGGCTTAGACCTCCTTTATACACCAGAAGCCTTCCTATCAGACTATAGCAGGGTTCTCAATCAAGTGCTGCCAGAGTTGAACAAGGTTGTCCTTGACTCACCAGCCATGCGAACTGTTTTAGGCGTGAATGCGGATGCTTCTCTGGATGAGCTCTATCTGGACACAGCCTTTGAGCAAGTCAAAACCAAGCTGGCTGAAGAGTTACGCAAGGTGTTAACTATGGACCAGTCCATCAATACGGAAGGCGATGTCGTAGCTGACTATGTGGCTCAGAAGATTACAGCTAATAAAGAAGCCTTCTTACTTGGTCTGACCTATCTCAACCGTTGGTATAATATCAACTATGACAAGATCAATGTCAAGGATTTGTCGGCCTATAAGTTTGACTTCTTTGGCAATCATAAGGCTTCAACGCTAGACACCATCATTGCACTCGGTCAGTCTGGTTTTGAAAATCTCAAGGCCAAGAATAATCATCTGGCTTACGATAACTCGCTCGCTGAAGCGACTGGTAAGCGCGGTCTCTTCAACTATCTGGAAAGCTATCGTCAGCTCTTCCTGCCAGACAAGACCAATAACGAATGGCTCAAGACCAATACAAAAGCCTACATTGTTGAGTCTAAGTCGGATATAGCAGAAGCTAGACAGCTTCAGGATGCAGCTAAGGACAAGAGCAAGTATTCTGTCGGCGTTTACGACAAGATTACTGCGGATAATTGGGAACACAAGGGCATGCTCCTGCCACTCTTGACCATGACTGAGAAGGGTGTCTATGTCATCTCCAATATGTCCACCGTCTCCATGGGAGCTTATGATCGCTACCGTGATCTGGTTGATGGCAAGGTACGGACAGATGCAGAGCTGGCTGAGTATGTCGAAGACCGAGTTAGAAAGTCAGCTGAATGGCAGCGTGACCACTATGATTTCTGGTATAAGATTTTAAGTCCTGAAAGCAAGGACAAGCTCTTCCGTTCTGTTCTGGTTTATGATGGTTTCTTATTGAAAGATAAGACTGGGCAAACTTACTGGGCTTCAGCTAATGACAAGAAATCACTGGCTATGCAGGAATTCTTTGGACCAGCCGGCAAATGGTACCCAAGTAAGGGCTACAATGCCTATGCTACGGGAAGTGTTACCCACTTTGATAGGGCACGCTTGTTAGAAGACTATGGGAACTCCGTCTATACCCATGAGATGACCCATAATTCCGATGGTTCTATCTACTTTGAAGGTTATGGTCGCCGCGAAGGACTGGGGGCTGAGCTCTATGCGCGTGGTCTCTTGCAGTCTACACCAAGTCCAAATGAGCCTACCATTACCCTCAATACCCTCTTCAAGACGGACAAGGATTCTAAGACACGGATGCATACCTACAACTTCAAGGAACGTGTCCAAAATGCAGCAGATTTGCAGCACTATGTCCATGGTATGTTTGACATGATTTACACGCTGGATTACTTAGAAGGAACTTCGATGGTCAAGCAGAGCGATGCAGCCAAGCTCCAGTGGTTCAGAAAGATGGAGAATTACTATATCACAGATAAATATGGTAAGCAGACCCATGCTGGTAACCAGACACGCAGCTTCACTGCTGAGGAAATCAAGCAGCTGACCAGCTTTGAGTCCCTGATTGACAATGATGTCATCACCCGTCGGGAGAATAAGGATAGCGGACAGTACCCACGCAATGGCTACCTCAGTCTCAGCCTCTTCTCGCCAATCTACTCAGCCTTGAGCAATCCAAATGGAGCGCCGGGTGATGTCATGTTCCGTCGCACGGCCTATGAATTACTAGCAGCTAAGGGTTACCATGAAGGATTTGTCCCTTATGTTTCAGGTAAATTCTCCGAAGAAGCTGTCGCAGAAGGTAAGATAACTTGGGATGGCTGGCTCAGGAGAGATGTTGGTCTGGTGACAGACCAGAAGGTCTTGGAAAATGTATTCAAGGGTGAGTATGACTCTTGGGCATCCTTCAAGAAGGCCATGTACCAAGAGCGGATTGACCAGCTAACCAAGCTCAAACCAATCACCATCGAGTACGAACTCAGAAATCCAAACAGTACCAAGCAAGTAACCATTCGCTCGTATGCAGAGATGCAGAAGCTGATGGACGAAGCAGTCGCAGAGGATGTGCGCAACATTACCAATGCGACAAATCGTGTTGAAGCTAGCTGGGTCAACCTGCTCAAGAAGAAGATCTACAACGCCTATCTTCGTGAGACAGACGACTTCAGGCAGTCAATCTTTAACAAGTAAGCCTCAAGTTGCTTGTCGAAAATAGAAAAAAGCTCATGAACTAGCTACTTAGCTGAGTCATGAGCTTTTTATCTGTTGAAATTTTAGATGGATGCTTCAATCAAGTGCTTAAGATTGTCTAGGAGGCTATCCAAGGCTAGGACGGCTTCCTGCTGATGGTCTGGCTGGTAGAGATGTTGGAAGTAGTCTTGGATATTGGCTTCAAACTCCCGAGGCAGGCGGGAGCAATTTTCTTTGGCATACTGGAGCATGCGCTTTTCGCCTGGATGGAGCTGCTCATTGAGGGCAAAGAGGGCATCAAAGTAAGAGGCGAAAAACTCGCTGCTACGGTGATTGATACTGAGCAAGTCTTGGCGCTTGAGGGCCTTTTTGATCTGTCTTGAAAAAGCTGGCATCGCTTGGTCGAGGAGCAGGAGCTGCTTGCTGATGATATTCTTTTTCAACTCAGCTGGATAGGGCAGGCTGTACTTGCTCTGGAGGGCAGCATAGCGGCCGTCTCGATCGTAGAGAATCTTGCTGTGGACCAGATTGTACCACATACAGGTGGTGTAAGAATTCTGGGCTTGGTGATCTAAGACGACGGTCTGCAGGTCTTGGTCAAAGTCGTCCAGCGAGCGGTAAATCAGCTCAATCTCGATACCATTATTGAGGACGCAGTCGTCCTCCAGTTCCCAAAATTGATTGCCAATTTCCATATAGGAGCAGTACTTGCTGAGGATTTCTTGGCGGATGGATGGTGCGAGAGGAGCGCTCAGGTAGACATAGACATCATAGTCTGAGTCTTGGTCAAAATGTTGCCCGGCCCGTGAGCCTCCTAGAGCCAGAGCTTCTACTTGCTCCAGTTGGGCTAATTCTTTAAAGAGATTTTGTGGCATAATCTTGTCCTTCTTATTTTTTTGACATCATTCTAGCAAAAAGTGAAAAGGTTTGCAAGGGGGTAAATGGGATCTTTTCTTTTCTTTTTCTTCAAAAACTTGCTATATTAGAAATGACTAAGTAGAAGGAGTTTTGGCTATGTGTGTAGAGTGTTATATTGACCAGAGCAGGGTGACGCCCTTGCTTCATCCCTTAGACTGTCTGAGTGAGCATAGACAGTATATCTGTGGACATTGCGGGCGCTGTATCTGCATTGAGCATACAAAAAATGGTCTGCAGCGCTGGAATTTCCCCTTCAAATCTTTAGAAATTGCCAAGTATTATTTACGGACAGCGGATGTGACCATGCAGGCGCCCTGCGGCATTTATCAAATCCAGTCAGACAAGGGACGGGTGTCTTATAAGATTTTTGCCAATCTGACTGATTTAGAAGCCTATCTGAAGAAGAATCCCGATAAAAGCTGTGCCAGCCGTCAGCCTAGCTTTATCATGCCTTCTTATCAGGAATTTCCTGAGAGTCAGGTAAGGAAGCTAAGCGCCCAAGAAGTAGACGCATATCTGGCAGAGAGATGAGAATTTTCTGCTTAGAACAAATGAAATACGTTAAAAATATAGAGGAGAAGCAATGATGACTGAAATTCGCAAGGAATATCCTTCAGAATACCATGAGGTTGAAAATCTAGTTAGAGAGGCCTTTTGGAATGTCTATCGGTCGGGTTGTGCGGAACATCTGATTTTGCACCAATTTCGTCAGCATCCAAACTATTTAGAAAACCTATCCAAAGTTATTTTGGTAGATGGTCAACTTGCAGGGCAGATTATGTTTAGCAAAGCCCAGCTTCGCCATGAGCAGACTGGACAGGTCAAGGAAATTGCTACCTTTGGTCCTTTTGCTATCCTACCAGTTTTTCAAAAGCAAGGTTTTGGAGAAAAATTAGCTCAGGCAGCTATCCGTCAGGCGAGGGAGGAAGGTTTTTCCCATATCGTTCTCTTCGGCAATCCAGCCTACTATCCCAAATATGGTTTTGTGACGGCTAGTGATTATGGTATTTATCTGGACGGTCAGGACAAGGAGGAGATTTTGGATTTTGTCATGGTGCTGGACCTCCAGAGAGACGGCAGTGTGACTCGGGAAAATGGACCTTGGCTCTATCGAGATCCAGAAGGTTATGAAGTAGATGAAGCGGAGCTGGAAATGTTTGACCGCAAATTCCCACTCAAGAAGAAGGAAAAACTGCCGGGACAGCTGGGCTAGGATATCCAGTCTTGGATTGCACTAGTTTTAGCCTCTGCCCTATTTTCATGCTGATTTAGCAAGGTTAGGATGTACCAGCCTCCTATTCTTCCTTCATCTGTTCAAAGACATAGAGAAAAAATTCTTTCGAAACTTCAAAATGTCCATAACGTAGTTGAGAAGCATACTGGCGCCACTGAGGATGTTGTCGGACTTGGTCAATGGGGCAGTCTTTGACAGGTTGGTAGTAGCTGATATCTCGCCGAAATGGGACAAAGCCTTCGAACATCTCTACTTGGTAGGCAGTGTCATCTAGAATCTTGCCAACTGCTGTAAAGGCCTGTAGCTTTTCCTGACCATTCAGCTGATACTTGGGACTGTAGTATAGAAGGTAGTCTCCTTTTTTCATTCGGTTCAATGGTCCCTTCTTTCCATGGCAGACTTGGCAAAATCCACCTTCTACACCTCTTAGTACATGTTCTTTTGATACGACACCAATCCAAAATCTAGTCATTTTCTGCCTCCAGTTCTATTAAGAGTTGGTTTAATATTTCTGTTTTATCTTCTAATTTTCCAAAGAATGCCTGATCAATGCCTTCTACCAAAGGAAAGGCTTGATTGACCTTTTGCAGACCCGTATCCGTTAGAAGTATGATGTTGGCGCGGCTGTCTTTGGGATGGACTTCCCGCAATATGAATTCTTTCTTGACCAAGAGGCGGATGATTTGGGATACGGTCATAACATCCATGTCAGAAAAACGAGCAATGTCGATCTGACTAACCAACTCTTGCTGACGCAGGAGTGCAGCAAGAGTGGTCAGAACGACAAACTGGGGATGGGTCAAATCAATTGTTCTCAGTTTGTTTTTTATCAGCCCATGCCACTTGTGGTAGGCACGGATAAAGAGCAGACCGGTTGATTTTTTGTATTCATCCTTGTAGATGGAGTCAAACTGCGATTTTTCCATTAGCTTTCCCTCTAGATATTTTGTAAGTCTACTTATTATAATTCGACATCTTATTTTTGTCAATAAAAACCCAGTTTAGACTAAAAAGTCCGAACTGGGTTCTGTTTATATTTTCTCCACATAAATCTGCTGGGCAATCATAGGGCTGACTTGAATTTCTTGGCCGTCTACTTCTAGTTGATAGAGCTGGCTGTAGTTGTCATACTGGAGGAAACGGATTTCTTGGTTGATGTTCAGATCGTATTTTTCCAGAAAGGCCAGAAGCTCAAAGTCATCGTGGACACGGCAGATGAGGTAGTTGCCAGGCTCTTGAGCGGAGGCAAGGGATTGATGGTATTTTTCTTCCAGCAGTTGGTGCTTGGCTGGGATTGTTCCGCCATGCGGGCAGGTTTCAGGGAAATCTAGCATTTTTTCCAAGCCTGCGACAAAACGCTCAGAAACGGTGTGTTCTAGAATCTCGGCTTCCTGATGGATTTCGTCTGTGGTGTAGCCCAGCTTTTGGACCAAGAACACCTCAATCAATCGGTGTTTGCGGTAGAGGTCAGAGACCAGCTGCAGACCTAGGTCAGTCAGCAGATAGCCCGCCTTTTTGTCCTTGATTAGGAGTTCTTCAGCCAGCATTTTCTTCATCATCTCCGTCACGGCTGGCGGAGAAACCTGCATGTGCTGGGCGATTTCTTTATTGGTGATTTTTTCCTGGCGCGTGCCAATTTCATAAATACATTTTAAGTAGTCTTCTTTATTTGGCGTCATTTTCAGTCCTCGTTGTTTTCCTAAGACTAGTATAGCAAAAAATGCCGAAAGAATACAATTTGAGCTTGGATGTTCCTTTGTACATTGACTTTTAGCTGAAATTTTGGCATATTTAGAGGTAAATAGGAGAGGTATCGAAGGCTGCATGAGCCTGCTAGCGAAGCCTCGAACGGTGCTGAAGAAATTTTATATGATGGATGTGGATGGTGATGAAAGTAGAAATAGAGCAATGCTATACAGAATTACAAGCTCTCGGCTGGTCTCAAGCTGCTCTCGATACAGTTTTTCTAGCAGAAACGGCGTCATTACCGCATGAATCTGCCTGTCAAAGTCTTTTTGAGAAGGCCTTCCTATTTGGCAGTCCCTTCTTTCAGAAGCTTTGGTCTTTTGAATGCCGAGTAGCCCAGCCCCAGCAAGCTGAAAAGTTGCTAGAGCTAGCTATGCTCTATATGGATATGCCTGACGAATTGAGCGGAGAGGCAGCAGAAATCGACAAACTGCTCTCGCGTATGCATCCGACCTTATCTCCACACGCTCCCTTTTGGCGCCAGTTTTCTCAAACGATTCGGCAGGCTTTTCCTCCTGCAGACTTTATTGCAGACAGTGGCAATCAAAGGTTAAAAGGTCAGTTGCACCAGTTTCGCTACATTATTTCCAGTCAGCAAGCCCAGTGGGTTAGAGAGCATTTTCGTAAGCCGGGGATGACAGATGGCCAGGCTCTCGTAGCCTATTTTCAGGCGCATCCTGACCTGGACTGCCAGCTTTGGGAATCTTCGCGGCTGCACAATAAAGCCTTTGTCAATAAGGACAAGGTGATCTACCCAGACCAGCAGCCCTATCAGGCCAATATCAAGATTCTCCATCGTTTCCATACCGAGTTTATTCTGGATAGGGAAGGGCAGTTTCTCAATATCTTAGATCCAGAAGGAAGCAGTCAAAATGGGCTAGTCAATGGAGCTAGTTTTAATTATGGGAAGAAACCTTCGTTTTTCAATCACAGTTCCCATTATTACTACGATGTCAAAAGTCCAGCCCAGTGGGATCCCCAGTTTCGCAGGCTGGCGATCCGAAATGGCGGGCAAGCCTTCAAAGCTCCTCAAAATAATCGCGGTTTGACTGGTTACCATACGGCTAAGAGTTGCTATGCAATTGCGGGGAAAAGCGTTAAAAGTCAAGTTGATGCCCAAGTAAAAGATTTTGAAAAATCATTAGTCGAAAAGTTAAATGGGAAAGATTATCTCAAATATTTATGGAATAAAGTGAAAAATAAATATCTGAGATTATAGAAATGAGGTGGGAAGATGCCAATTAAAATGATCGCTACAGATATGGATGGTACTCTTTTGGATCCGAGAGGAGAGCTGGATTTGCCACGCCTGACAGCGGTTTTAGACCAGCTGGAGGAGCGGGACATCAAGTTTGTCATTGCGACGGGCAATGAAATCCAACGAATGCGCTTATTGTTGGGCGATTTGACAGAGCGTATGACCCTGATCGTCGCCAACGGCGCTAGAATCTTTGAAAAAAATGAAATGTTGCTGGGAACTTTCTGGCATCCTAATTTGATTGCGGACACGCTGGCTTATTTTCAGGGTCAAGAACGAGAGGTGCATCTGGTGGTCACTTCTACTAAAGGTGGTTTTGTTCAGGACGGTACGGATTTCCCGATGATTAGCAAGATTATGACAGAAGAAATGGCGGTTCATTTCTACAAGCGAATGAATTTCGTACCTAATCTGCAAGAGCATCCGTTTGAAGAAGTCCTGAAGATGAGCGTTATGGTCGATGAAGCGCAAGCAGCAGAGATTACGCAGCAGATCAATACCGCATTTGCTGGACGATTGAGTGCTGTGACCAGCGGTTATGGCGCGATTGACATTATCCAAGAAGGTCTTCACAAGGCTTGGGGGCTTCGTCAGCTCATGGATCGGTGGCAAATCAAAAGCAAGGAAATCATGGCTTTTGGTGACAGCGAAAATGACTTGGAAATGCTGGAACTAGCGGATTTCTCCTATGCTATGGAAAATGGGGATGAGAAGCTTAAGCGCATTGCCAGTCGCTTGGCACCAGCCAATTCAGAGGCCGGTGTTTTGCAGGTGATTGAGCAATACTTAGAAAAAGGAGTCTAAATGGCAGTTCAACTATTAGAACAGTGGCTGTTGAATGAGCAGGCAAAGATCCAGAAAAATTATCGGGATCTGAATCAGCTTGCGGTAAAAGAGCCAGCGATTATATTTATCGGTGATTCGATTGTGGAATATTTCCCATTGCATGAGCTATTGCAAAGTCCTAAAACCTTGGTCAATCGTGGCATTCGTGGCTACAAGACTGATTTGCTTTTAGAAAACTTGGATGCCCATCTCTTTGGGCAGGCTCTGGACAAGGTCTTTCTCCTGATTGGGACCAACGACATTGGCAAGGAGATGCCTCAGGCTGAGACGCTGGCCAATCTGGAAGCAGTTGTTCAGGAGATTTCTCGCGACTATCCTCTGGCTCAGATCCAGTTGCTGTCCATCCTGCCTGTGAATGAGCAGGAGCAGTATAAAGGAACGGTTTATATCCGAACGAACGAGAAAATCCAAGCCCTTAATCGTGCCTACCAAGACCTAGCAAGCATCTATACCAATGTCCATTTTATCGACCTTTATGATGACTTCTTGGATGAGAGCGGTCAGCTGCGGGAGGATTTTACTACGGATGGCTTGCACTTGACTATTGCTGGCTATGCGATGCTGTCCAAGGCTCTGCAGCGATATCTGTAGTTTCTTCGAAAAATATATCATAAATTGAATATATTGCTTTTAAATTATGAGGATGATACTGAAAAATCTTGAATTTAGGATAAAAGATTATGATTAGGAGATTATTTATGAAAAAAGAAAGCTTTCTCATAGTAGCTTGGGTATGCATTCTGAGTCTAATACCATTCGTGAGTATTTTTTCTGATGAACAAAGATTTTACGATGGTTCAAACGTACAAATAACAGATAAAGAATTTGGGAAACCAGAATCTGTCCGTTCTAAAGATAGGCATGCTGGGTGGAGGCTAGGAGATTTTGTTGTATCAGACTACTCTGATTGGGTGACTGATAAAACAGGTGAAGATGTATTTTTAAAGAAAAGAGGAGATAAAATTACGGTATCTTTCAAATTGCAGCAAGATATCAAAAAATTAAATGGCAACCAGAATTTTCAAATTGTTGATATCAAAAAAGGTGATATGACTGAGCCAGTAATTAATGGTGGAGTAAATGGTTTAGGAACACTTTTTGTAGAAAAAGAAGATTACAATGGTAAGAAATTACCAGTAAAGAAATACGCTGACTATTTAAAAGCTGTTTCATTAAATGCAAATACTAAAGTATTAACCTTGGAAGAAGGAAACTATCATTTTGTATTGGTTTACGCTATTGATGATACATCTCTGTTTGGGGATTTTTTGAATCGTCATCAATACTATCGGATTGATTATCGTTTTAAAGTCCGTAATGGAAATGCAATGGCTTTTATTAAGGACGCAGAGACTGGTGAAGAATTGAAGCATGACTCAACGACTAAAGGTTTTGTGGTTGATACAGCTCAATCACACTATCTAAATATCCAAATATCAAAAAGAGACAAAAATGGTGATGTTAGAAAAAATGTTCCATATAAAAACGGTGAAATCATTTCTGAGGAAGGAGATTATACTATTTCTATCTCAACGGACTATTCAAATGAACCAACTCAAAAACAGATTCATGTTAGTGGAAGTAGTCAAAATAGTATTGATAAAGGAGAAATAATTTCTTCTACTAAAATATCCGAAGATTCAGGAAGCAAAAAAGAGGTAAAACAACGAGAAAATAAGAGTAGTATTGTTTCGTCTTTACTGATTTTAGGGATTTGTTCAGCAGGATTCATAGTTTTGAAAGTCATAAGTAAAAAAAGGGAAAATAAATAGTATGAAAATTAGTAAGAAAATTTTTCATTTCCTCTTAATTTGTATAGTTTTATTACCATCACTACTAGCATGTTCATCAGTAAATAATCAAAATCAAGAAAATTCAAAAACTAAAGACACTAATACTCGAATTAATAATGTAGAGGAAGTTGATAAAAGTAATCTATCTTATCTAGTCTCTGAGAGCCTTGAAAATAGTAAATATCCAGTTTTAGTAGAAGATATTGCTATTCAAACAATGTCACAAGAATATTATGAGGAGTTAGAATTTAATTCTCAAGAGAACATTTATTTTGGTCATACTGAAAGCCAGCTACTCCAAATGTTTGATACCGCTAAATATAGTTTTACTGTTAATTCAAATGGAGAAACAATTGTAGGATTAGATAGTGACTTGTTTACAGAAGACTATCTAACCAAAGCGATGAAGAATGTCGCAATTGGTAGTGGCGTTATCATTGTTTGTGCCTCGGTTTCTGTAGTTTTATCAGGTGGTGCAACAACTCCAATGGCAATAATGATAGTAGCTGGGGAACTAACAACTGAGGCGGCGTTAGCATCAGTTATATCGGGTGTTGTGACAGCGGGTATTGCTAAGTTTAATGGTGAGTCGAATGAGAAAATTTTAGAAAATACAATAACTTCGGCATCTGAAGGATTTAAGTACGCAGCTCTCTTTTCAGGTGCAACAAAAGTATTAACAAGTACAGGAAAATATATTTCAACAAATATTTATCCGAAAGCAAACAGTTTCTTAACCCAGAAACAGGCAATTAAAGAAGGCGGTACTTATCGTGAATTGTTTTCTAAGTTTAAAGGAAATTTAAAAGATAACAAATTACAAATTCATCATGTTCCTGCTAATGCATCTAGTTCGGAGACTGTTATGAGTCGATTGGATGGTCCGAGTATCTTAATGACAGAAAAAGATCATGCCTTGACAGCTAGTTATGGAAGTTCACTAAGCGCACAAAGTTATCGAGCTAAACAAGCTAAGTATATTGAAGAGGGGAATTGGAAAAAAGCTTTTGAGATGGATGTTAATGATATCCGATCCAAATTTGGAGAAAAATATGACGAAGCGTTGAAAGCAGCAGAGAGAGCTGCAAGAGAGAAGAAACTTTGGTAGTGATTTGTTTAATAAACTATTTTTTGTAAAAGGAGACTTTAGTGTCTTTCATAAGAGGTAATAGAAACAGATTTGGATAACTAATAGGCTCTTTTTATACCATTTGTCAAGTATATCAATGATTTTTATAGGAAAATAATAATGAGGTAGTAGAATTGTAGGTCTACTATCTTATTTTCTACTCTATTCCACCAATTAATCTTGAAATTTCAAAACGAGTGTGACTTTTTCCACACTCGTTTTCTATATTTATTAGAGATTTTTACTTGCTTTAGTCTAGCCACTGGATAAAGGCAGTTTTATCATGGTGATTGTAGCCAGCCCGTTTATAAAATTCCCAGGTGCTTTCTTTCTTGGAGCCCGTCAGCAGCATCATTTTGTAGCAATTGGCTTCGGTCGCTATTTTCTTAGCAAAATCAAGGCATTCACTAGCATAACCCTTGCCTCTAAAGTCATGATGAGTAACGACATTTTCGATCAAGGCGTAGGGGCGCAGTCCTCTCGTGAGATTGGGAATGACGACACAAATACAAGAAGAAACAATCTTTCCGTCAAGCACTTTGACAATAATATGGTGGTCTGGATCTTCTACCATCCGCTGCCAGACTTTTTGTAAGGTTGGGCTTTTTCTGGAATGGCCGTCTCGTGCAAGGAGAGGTACAAATGGAGTAATTCATCTAGGTCGTTGGGACTGGCTTCTCTGATTATCTTTTCACCTACTGTTTTGGAATATTTTCGTTTACCTAGCAATATTATAGCATGTTTAGCCCTTACATTTCTAGCTTGCTCCAAATTAAAATCTTCCCCAGTTTCAAAGGTCAGCGAGAGCCACTTTCACCTTTTTCTGAAATCTATTATAATATACATTCCAAAAGTCAGAAAAATCTCATAATTGTTATGTAATAGTTCTAAAGCGTTCCTGAGCATATTCTTATACAAGCGGTGGAAAAAGTGATAAATTTGTAGAGTAAGTTTATTGAAACGTTTTCATTATATTATCTGAAATTTCTTTATAATCAATTTTTTTATATAATCCATTCCAATCAATAATCATTGCTATATACATCTTATATATTAAGAATGTTAATACATCAATATTATCAAAAGCAATATATCCACCTTGTTCTGCTTTTTCTAATTTCCTCTTGATATAATCAATAACATCTTGTTCTATATATCTTATACTATTAACAAGTGACTTGTTTCTCAAAATCTCTGCTTCTTCAAATAATGTTTTAAATAAGTTATTCCTTTTTCTAAAAATAAGTAAAGTAATTAACCCTTTATTAATTACTTCAAAAAAATCATTAGATTCTTTTTCCATTTTTTCAAATCTTTCTTTCATATCTTGAAGTTCAAGTTTAATTAAACTATTTAATAATTCTTCTTTACTTGCAAAATTTGCATATACTGTTTTTTTTGTAACACCTGCATTTTTTGCAATCTCATCCATTGAAACTTTTTTAAATCCATATTTTGAAAATAATTTCTTTGCTGCTTTCAGAATTTTCTTTTCTTTCATACTTCCTCCAATATACCAGTATACTATTTTCATGTATCAGTATACTCTTTTTATTATAATTGTCAATAGTATTTTTCATAAAAAACA
>ERZ773079.324-NODE-324-length-32108-cov-9.422769_pt1 | contig 32108 bp, 29 predicted proteins | sample MGYA00511355_ERZ773079 | MGnify/ENA primary metagenome ERZ773079 (study PRJEB29015, sample SAMEA2737979) | human oral metagenome | biome: human oral; feature: human-associated habitat; material: dental | place: China | collected 2117 ... | reverse complement strand
CTTCAACGTTCAACGGCAACACCTCGCCCTCAGATGGGGCGTTGCCCTGGAAAAGACCAGACACTACCAGAATCCGAGGCCACGAGGACTGTGCTTCCATTGCCGTCGCCTGTTCCTGTGGAGTGGGTATGCCTGCGCCGTCTGGTCAGGATCAGACCGCCGATCAGACCCAGGGTCCGATTCTCCAGGCTCGGAAACGAAGAGCTTGACAAGCGTGTTCTGGGTACGGTAAAAAACCGTACCTCAGGAGGAAGGCCCATGCAGACTACCGCCCGTTTTGACCTGAAGATCGACGCACAAGAGAAGGACGTGATCGCCAAGGCGGCAGCCTTGATGGGGACGACCATGGCCGCCTTCGTGCGTGTGGCGGCCAAGGAGAAGGCGCAGGAGCTGCTGGCGCGAGAGGCCCGCATCAGTCTTTCCCAGCGTGATTTCGAGGCCTTCACCCAGGCCCTGGACGGCGCTTTCAAGCCGAATGCCGCGCTGGAGAAAGCACTGACCGAAGCCCGGGAGAAGGTGCGTCGTGTTTGAAGAACGGGCGCTGGACACAGGGCTGCACGACCGTCGAGGTTTTGACTGCGGTGTTGATGCGCTGAATGATTACTTGCAGCGCTACGCCGATCAGCATCGACGACGAGGCGTCAGCTCGGTATTCGTATTGACGGACAGCGAGGATCCGGCCCGAATTCTGGGTTACTACACGTTGAGTGCGGCCGAGGTCGAGAGCAACGTGCTGAGCACCATCGAGCAGAAGCGCTTGCCACGATATCCAATCCCCTGCTTTCGGCTCGGGCGCTTGGCTATCGATCAACGGGAGCAGGGCCGAGGACTGGGGCGCTTGCTACTTGGCTGCGCGGTGGATCGTTGCCTGAAGGCTTGGGAGCAAGTGGCCGCCTATGCGTTGGTGGTGGACGCCAAGGACGACGCTGCGCAACAGTTCTATCTGCATCATGGCTTCATCGGTTTTTCCGATTCACCCATGAGCTTGTACCTTCCTTTGAGCGGTTTTTCTTTTTAATAAAGGGTTCGATAACATGTCGGCAACAGATTTTTTGTTTGCTTTAAGGGATTATATTGGCGTATTTGCTTTTCTTGTATCGATGGTTTCCTTGTTCTTCTCGTACAAGGCGGACAAACGAGCTTCCAAGGCTTATGCGTTCCAGGTTGAAAGAGATGAATACGAGTCTTTGAATAGAAGGTCTGCCAGGGTTGGTGTATCAATAATTAAAATGGACAATAATCATTATTTGCATTTTGAGAATAAGGGCGAGTGTACTGCCAGGAATGTTAGGGTGGATTTCCTTGGAAAAGAGAAGGATTATCATGATTTCGATAAAAAAATTCCTCGGAATTCTTTAAGAAAAGGTGATTATTTTAACATCCTTATACTCAGTCATCTAGGTTTTGATTTGGATGCTATTCGGGTCAAGGTGATTTGGGATGATGATTTGAAAAAGAATCGAGAGGAAGAGCTTCAGCCTTCTCGATAGTTCCTCCTGTTTATGAATTTTCTTGGGCTTCTTCCACCAGCCACTCCCGAAAGCACGTCAGGGCCGGCCGTTCGGCCTTGTGTTCGGGCACGATCAGATAATAGGCGCGTGAGCTGGGCATGCTCTGGGGGCAGGGGCTGATCAGGCTGCCGTTGGCCAGCTCCTGCTGGATCAGGAAGGGCGGGATCAGTGCCACGCCCAGCCGTTCGATGGCGGCCTGGGCCAGCATCGAGAACAGCTCCAGCCGCATGCCGGTCATGGCGCGGGGGGTGGTCACGCCGGCGGCGGCAAACCACTGTCGCCAGGCGTAGGGACGGGTGCTTTGCTGCAGCAGCGGCAGCTCGGCAATGGCCTCGGGCGTCATGTGCAGCTGCACGCCGGGCAGGGTGGGGCTGCATACCGGCACCGGGTATTCGTGCATCAGGAAATGCGCCTCGGTGCCCGGCCAGCCGGCATCGCCGAAGTAGATGGCGGCGTCGAAGCCGGTCTGGTCGAACAGGAAGGGACGTGTCTGGGTGTGCAGGTTCACGATCACCTCGGGCTGGCGGGCCTGGAAACGGCCCAGGCGCGGCAGCAGCCAGCGGGTGGCAAAGGTGGGCACGACAGCCAGGTCCAGCGTGCTGCCGGTGCCGTGCTGCGACATCACGGCCAGGGTGTCCTGCTCCAGGGCGTCCAGCCGGGGGCCGATCTGCCGGCTGTAGTCCTGTCCGGCCTCGGTCAGCTGTACACCCCGCCGGGTGCGCCGAAAGAGCGGCACGCCCAGGTAGTCCTCCAGCGCGTTGATCTGTCGGCAGACGGCGCTCTGGGTCAGCGCCAGTTCCTCGGCCGCCCGCGTGAAGCTTTCGTGGCGGGCCGCGGACTCGAAGGCAAGCAGGGCGTGGGTGCTGGGGATCTTCTTGCGCATGATGGGGTTGGGGGCTTGAGGCTGGGGCGAACGATCTCGGAGTTCCTGAATCGCACAGGTTACTGCATAAATGTCGTTTGAGGTGGCTTTTGTGGGTCGCTAGAATGCGCGCAAGGAATAATGAAAAGGAGACGACCCATGGCTTCCCATCGCGCCCCCTTCAACTGGGCTGACCCGCTGCTGCTGGATGCGCAGCTTTCCGATACCGAGCGCATGGTGCAGGACAGCGCCCGTGCCTACTGCCAGGACAAGCTGCTGCCGCGTGTGCAGGAGGCTTTCCGCCATGAGAAGACCGATGTGAGCATCTTCCGCGAGATGGGGGAGCTGGGCCTGCTGGGCCCCACCATCGCCGAGGAATACGGTGGCGCCGGGCTCAACTATGTCTGTTACGGGCTGATTGCCCGCGAGGTCGAGCGGGTCGATTCCGGCTACCGCTCGATGATGAGCGTGCAGGGCTCGCTGGTGATGGTGCCCATCGAGGCTTTCGGCACCGAAGAGCAGAAGCAGAAGTATCTGCCCAAGCTGGCCACGGGTGAGCTGATCGGCTGCTTTGGTCTGACCGAGCCCAACCATGGCTCCGACCCGGGCAGCATGGTGACGCGCGCCCGCAAGGTCGAGGGTGGCTACAGCCTGTCGGGGGCCAAGACCTGGATCACCAACAGTCCCATCGCCGATGTCTTTGTGGTCTGGGCCAAGGATGACGAAGGCCAGATCCGCGGCTTCATCCTGGAGAAGGGCTGGAAGGGGCTGTCGGCACCGGCCATCCACGGCAAGGTGGGTCTGCGTGCCTCCATCACCGGCGAGATCGTGATGGACGAGGTGTTCGTGCCTGAAGAGAATGCCTTCCCCGAGGTGCGTGGCCTGAAAGGTCCGTTCACCTGCCTGAACTCCGCCCGCTATGGCATTGCCTGGGGCGCGCTGGGGGCTGCCGAGGCCTGCTATGAGGCCGCCCGCCAGTACACGCTGGACCGCAAGCAGTTCAACCGGCCGCTGGCAGCCAACCAGCTCATCCAGAAGAAGCTGGCCGACATGGCCACTGAAATCTCGCTGGGCCTTCAGGCCGTGCTGCGTGTGGGCCGCATGAAGGATGAGGGCATTGCGCCGGTGGAAGTCACCTCCATCGTCAAGCGCAATTCCTGCGGCAAGGCGCTGGACATTGCCCGGATGGCGCGCGACATGCTGGGGGGCAACGGCATCTCCGACGAATACCCGGTGGCGCGTCATCTGGTGAACCTGGAGGTGGTCAACACCTACGAGGGCACGCATGACATCCATGCGCTGATCCTGGGCAGGGCCATAACCGGCATTGCAGCGTTTGCCAACTGATCGACCCTGGCATGCCAGAGGCGACCCGGTCCGGATGACGGGTCGCCGGTTCTTTCGGCCGGCCGCACGGCCTTGTTGGGAGTGTGCGGCAAGAACCAAAAAACATGAGGAGACTGATCATGGCGGGCGCGCTGTCACACATTCGCGTGCTGGACCTGTCGCGCATTCTGGCCGGTCCGTGGGCGGGGCAGATTCTGGCGGACTTGGGGGCGGATGTCATCAAGGTGGAGCGCCCGGGGCCTGGCGACGATACCCGAGGCTGGGGGCCGCCATGGATCAAGGATGATCAGGGGCAAGATACTTCGGTGGCTGCCTATTATCTGTGCGCCAACCGGAACAAGCGCTCCATTACGGTCGATATCACCCAGCCGGAAGGCCAGGACATCGTGCGTCGGCTGGCGGCGAAGTCCGACGTGGTGCTGGAGAACTTCAAGCTGGGCGGCCTGAAACAGTACGGACTGGACTACGACAGCCTGAAGGCCGTCAATCCGCGGCTGGTGTATTGCTCCATCACCGGCTTCGGGCAGGATGGTCCCTATGCGCCACGCGCTGGCTATGATTTCCTGATCCAGGGCCTGGGCGGGTTGATGAGCATCACCGGCCGGCCGGATGGAGAACCGGGCGCCGGTCCCATGAAAGTGGGCGTGGCGTTGACCGACATCCTGACCGGCCTGTATGCCACCAATGCCGTGCTGGCGGCGCTGGCCTGGCGCGAGCAAAGCGGTGAGGGACAGTACATCGACATGGCGCTGCTGGACGTGCAGGTGGCCTGTCTGGCCAACCAGGCCATGAACTATCTGGCGACCGGCAACAGCCCGCGCCGGATGGGCAATGCGCACCCCAGCATCGTTCCGTATCAGGATTTCCCCACGGCGGATGGCCACATGATCCTGGCCATCGGCAACGACGGTCAGTTTGCCCGCTTCTGCGAGGTGGCTGGAAGGCCTGAACTGGCGGCCGATGTGCGCTTTGCCACCAACCGTGCGCGGGTGGAAAACCGCGCCGAACTCATCCCGCTGTTGAACGAGATCACGGCAACCCGCACCACGGCTGAGTGGATTGGGCAGCTGGAGGCCCGTGCCGTGCCCTGCGGTCCCATCAATGGTCTGGCCGAGGTGTTTGCCGACCCGCAGGTGCAGGCGCGCGGTCTGGCCGTGACGTTGCCGCACCCCGAGGCCGGCGAGGTGCCGCTGGTGGCCAGCCCGATCCGACTGTCGAAGACTCCGGTGGAGTACCGCCGTGCGCCTCCTCTGGTGGGTGAACACACCGACGAGATCCTGGCCGATCTGGGGGTGGATGCGGCAGGCATTGCGGGGCTGCGGGAGCGGGGGGTGGTGTAGGGCCCCTGCGCTGCCGTGGGTTGCCTTGGCGCCGAACGCCATAAAACGGCGCCAGGACACTGATTGGCGGCAGCAATAAAAATATCTATAGCCTGAGCCAAGCACGCGCCATCCCGATACTCACCGATCGTCCGGGCTGGCAAAGCTGCGCAACCAAGGCTCCAGCCGGGCAAGGTCGAACGTGCCGGATTCCAGCATCTGCATCATGTCTTCATGGATCTGCAGTGCAGGGCGATGCAGGCGCCAGCCATTGATGCGCAGAAAGACATCCGTCGCCGCAAAGGCGATGCGCTTGTTGCCATCGATGAAGGGGTGATTGATGGCCAGGCTTTCCATCAATGCCGCCGCTTCGGCCACGATGTCCTCGTAGTAGCCCGTCTGCGGACGAAAAAGCGCCGACTCCAGCGCACCCGCATCCCTGAGCCCCGGGGTTCCCCCATAACGCTGCATCAGCACCCTGTGCAGGCCAAGTACATCGGCCGTTGTCAGGTAGTCGGTTGCCATGACCACCTACTTGGCCAGCTCTCGATACAACGCATCGAACTCGTCCAGACTGGCTGCAAAGGCCGACATGACGTGCCGCCGAGGGCGTTCCCTCTGTCTGCGATCAATGTAGTCGCGCAGTGCCTCATCCAGTATGGACTGAAACTGCCGGCCTTCGGCCTCTGCAATCTGGCGAAGCGCCGCCAGTACCTCGGGCGCAGCCTGGGAAGAAAACTTTTCGCGCACAGGGGAGTTCATGCAAGTAGCCATCATGATGAATCTGGAAACATCATGATGGATCAGCGTAGACACCCCCGTCAAGAGGACAACCCAAAAGTAGAGACTCCGGCTGGGAAAGTCCTGAGCATGTAGACCGCAGGCGGTACATTGCCCAGGGATTCACGGGGACGCTGTTCGTTGTAGTCAGTCAGCCAGGCATCGGCCTGCGCCTGAACCTGATCGACCGAATCGAACAGACACGCATCGAGCACCTCGGTGCGAAAGCTTCGGTTGAAGCGTTCGATGAAGGCGTTCTGGTTGGGCCTGCCGGGCTGGATGAACATCAGCCGGATGCCCTGATCCCGGGCCCAGTCCACGAAGGTATGCGAGGTCATCTCTGGACCGTTGTCCAGCCTGATGGCCTCGGGCTTGCCGTAGACTTCCACGAGTTCCTGCATGACCCGTACCAGCCGCAGGGACGAGATGGAGCTGCCACATTCGATGCGCAGCCCCTCCCGGTTGCCTTCATCAATGATGTTGAGCGTGCGAAATGGCCGACCGTCGTAGAGCGTATCGCGCATGATCAATCTTTGGCGCGATGGGCGAAGGTGCAGTACGGCACTTGGAAGGATGCAGCGTCGGCGCTTGGTTGCAACGAGAAAACGTTGCGGGATGACGCCAAGTAGTGTGTCCTGCTTGAGGCGGGGAGGGACGCAAGGACGGTGCTGTGCCGGTCGGGGCAAGCGTTCTGGTGGGCGCGACTGTCGGGCTTCAACGGTGTTTTACATGTCGGGGCATCTGTCATCTGTCACAATCGAAGACTGGTTTCTGACCCGATGGGAGAGAGTTTGATGGGTGTTCATTCCATGATCAAGGTACGCCGCCTGCTGGGTGCACCGCTGGCTGCGGCTTCGCTGTCACTGGGCGTGGCGCTGGCCGGGACTGTGGGGCTGCCGGGTACGGCACTGGCGCTGGATCTGTCGTCGATCACGCAGACCGATGCGTCGGCGGCGGTGAAGGCGGCGCTGCAGAAGGGGGCGGAGTCGGCGGTGGCCAGTCTGGGCAAGGCCGATGGCTTTCTGGGCAATCCGGAGGTGAAGATCCCGCTGCCGTCCAGTCTGCAGAAGCTGGAGAAGGCGGCCAAGCTGATGGGCAAGCAGAAGGATTTCGAGGCGCTGCAGGTGAACATCAACCGCGCAGCAGAGGCGGCGGTGCCGGAGGCGAAGACGCTGCTGCTCAATGCCATCAAGGGCATGTCGGTGAAGGATGCCAAGGGCATTCTGGCGGGCGGCGATGATTCGGTAACGAGCTTCTTCCGTGAGAAGACCTCGAAGGACATGTACCAGAAGTTCCTGCCGATCGTGACGCAGTACACGGGCAAGATGGGGCTGGCGAAGCAGTACAACTCGCTGGCCGGGCAGGCGTCCAAGCTGGGGGTGGTGAAGTCGGACGACGCGAAGATCGAGAGCTATGTGACCAACAAGGCGATGGATGGTCTGTACAAGATGATCGCGGCGGAAGAGAAGTCGATCCGTGCGGATCCGGTGGGTACGGGTTCGGCCATCCTGAAGAAGGTGTTTTCCAGGTAAGGCCTGACATCCTTTGAAATCTGGGGCCTTCTGCCAGGGCTGCCAGGTGACCCGGAAGCCCGGGCAGGTCGATGAGATGACCTGTCCGGGCTTTCTGTTTTGGCAGTGAGGTTGCGCGGTGCCCGGTCTGTCGGGCTGGGCCTTCCATCGGGCAGTGTGTGCGCAGCGCTGAGGTTTGCGGGTACAAGTTCGCGGCAAAAGAACCCGCTTCCTGTGTGGATGGCCCCGATGTTCCCGATGATGAAGGTCTCTCCGGTTTTGTGTCGCCTGTCAGGGCGCTTCCATGCGAGCCGCCTCCTGTTCGCCCTGCCGTTGGCGGTGGGATTGATGACAGCCGCCATGCCTGCACAGGCGCAGGTCTACAAGTGCAAGGTGGACGGCAAGGTCAGCTACCAGGCGATGCCTTGCCGTGGGGAGGCCGAGGGGGAGCCGAAGCCGGTTCAGGATGATGGGGTGGGCCGTGAGGGCGCCACCTTGCGCAAGCTCTGGATGGGCCTTGAGTCCGGCATGAGCGTGGCCGATGTGCTGGAGCGGATACCCGGCGCAACGGCGCCCTCGAAGGTGGAAAGGATGGCCAATGGAGCCGTGGTGCTCCTGGAGAAGGACGTAAAGCTGGCTGGCACGACATTCAAGGGGCGGTATTACTTTCTGGACGACGGCTATCTCATGTTCGGTCTCGCGCCGGATGCGCCGGCGATGCGGAGCAATGGCGAGGTCCGGCATCTGTACGGAAAGCTGCAGCAGCTGCTGCTGAAGGTGCTGGGCGAGGCGTCGGATGAGGTGCCGCTGGAAGAGCGGAACGGCAGCCTGCAGTGGGAAACGAACTGGCGGGATGCCGCCGGCGACGAGAAGGCCTGGGTGTTTGTGTCGCACGGGAACTTCGGTTGGTCCTTGCTGACGGCCGGATATCGACCGGAAGGGGCGCCGTCGTTCAAGGCGTCGTTCCCCCGAAAGCGGTGACGGTGCGGGTAGACGGTCCTACGGGAATGTGGGGCGGTTTGCAGCCCTGATGCTCTGCGGCATGGCCGGGTTTCTGCCCGGAGACGGTCAGACCGAATTGCGGTCAGTCTGTCGGGTCATGCCTTCCATCGGGCGGTGCATGCCGTGTGATGCGGTTTGCGGGTACAAATGCCGCGGCGAAAGAACTTGCTTCCTGTGTGGGTGTACTTCGATGTTCCCGATGACGATGAAAGCTACTGAGGTTTCCCTTTCTGCTTCGCGGCGTTTCTCTCTGCGTCACTTCCTGTCGGCCCTGGGGCTGGGGCTGGTGACGGCTGCGACGCCTGCGCAGGCGCAGGTTCACAAGTGCGTGGTGGATGGCAAGGTCAGCTACCAGGCGATGCCTTGCAGTGCAGGGGTGGATGCCGGTCTGAAGCTGTCCGGGAGTGGTGGGGCTGGCAACGCCGCTGCCTCGCCCCGGATGCCCTGGACGGGGCTGAAGGTCGGCATGACGGTGGCTGAAGTGCAGAAGCAGGTCTCGGGCCTGACCCCGCCGCTGAAACCGGACTCTCTCATGAATGGTGCCCGGGAGTTGCTGGCCAAGGAGGTCAAGGTGGCCGGGGAGACGTTCCGGGCAGGCTACTACTTCCTGAAGGGCGGCTTATACCAGGTGAGCATGACGACGGAGCCGCTGGTGCGCGAGAACGACGAGATCCTGGCGATGTACCCCAAGGTGCAGGCGCAGCTTCTGAAGGTGCTGGGCCCGGCGTCGGGTGAGGTGCCGCTGAAGGATCACGGTAGCGGTCTGCTGGGACGCACGCGCTGGGACGATGCCGCTGGCAATAACATGGCCTGGGTGACGGTGGGGCCGGCGTCTCGCCGCGGTAAGGCGCTGCTCACCTTCGGCTATCGGCCGGAAGGGGCGGTGCCGTTCAAGCCCATGTAAGTTGCTCCGGGTCTGGAAAGGAGGGCCCGGTCTGGCTGAGAGGGGTTCGGGTTTTCCCTGAGTTTTGAGGTGGTTGCCCAGTCATTCACGGAAGATATACCCCCACCTAATTACAATATGAGGAGTTTGATCTTTTCATTTTGTTAAGCAGGAGACTTCCATGAAGAGTCTGGGTGAATTCATCGTCGAGAAGCAGGCCGAGTACCCGCATGCCCGCGGCAATCTGAGCGGCATTCTGGCGGCCATCCGTCTGGCGGCCAAGGTCATCAACCGTGACATCAACCGGGCCGGTCTGGTTCACGAGATTCTGGGTGACGCCGGTGCCGAGAACGTGCAGGGCGAGCAGCAGAAGAAACTGGACGTGTTCGCGCACAAGACGATCAGTGCGGCCTTCTTTGCTCGCGACGACGTGGCAGGCTTTGCGTCGGAAGAGGAAGAGAACTTCATCGCCTTCGACAGCGAGAAGAACCGCAATGCCAAGTACATCGTGCTGACCGATCCGCTGGACGGTTCGTCCAACATCGACGTGAACGTGTCGGTGGGCACCATTTTTTCCATCTACCGGCGGGTGACGCCGGTGGGCACGCCGGTGACGCTGGAAGACTTTCTGCAGCCGGGCCGCGCGCAGGTGGCCGCGGGCTATGTGGTGTATGGTTCTTCCACGATGCTGGTCTACACCACGGGCAATGGCGTTAACGGCTTCACCTATGACCCGGGCATCGGCGTGTTCGCGCTGTCGCATGAGAACATCCGCATTCCCGAGGACGGCAAGATCTATTCGGTGAACGAGGGCCAGTACCTGAAGTTCCCGCAGGGCGTGAAGAAGTACATCAAGTACTGTCAGGAAGACCGCCCGTCCGAGGGCCTGCCGCTCACGTCGCGCTACATCGGCTCGCTGGTGTCGGACTTCCACCGGAACATGCTGAAGGGCGGCATCTACATGTACCCGCAGGGCAGCAACTATCCGAAGGGCAAGCTGCGGCTGCTGTACGAGTGCAATCCCATGGCTTTCCTGGCCGAGCAGGCTGGCGGCATGGCCACCGACGGTGAGCGCAACATTCTGGACATCCAGCCCACCGAGCTGCACCAGCGCAGCCCCTTCTTCGTGGGCTCGAAGAAGATGGTCGAGAAGGTGCACGAGTTCATCGAGAAGAACCCGGACTGACTGGGGCTGGCCCCGGTCAGGTGCCTTCAACTGCTGGTTGGGTTTTCGAACCCGGCTGCGGTTTTCCGGCGGTTCGCTCCATCAGCCGCCGGGTGGCATGACATGATGCCGCAAAGTCGGACAGAATGCTCCTGTCGTGGCTTTGCGGCGTTTTCGTTCCAGAGCGGCCGACGCGTCGTGACGGCGGTGCGGGGGCTGTTCTTCCGCGCCGTCAGATGGTTGCTTCAGCCTTTGGCGACAGGCCGTGCCGGGTCGCTGATCCAGCCGCTCCACGAAGGCGGGTACAGGCAGCTGCCGGGCAGGCCGGCCAGTTCCATCGACAGCAGGTTGTGGTTGGCGGTGATGCCCGAGCCGCACTGCTGGATGATGTCTTCGGGCTTGCGGCCGGCCAGCAGGGTTTCCCATTCGTGGCGCAGCACTTCGGCGGGCTTGAAGCGGCCGTCGGGGCGCAGGTTCTGCGAGAGCGGCCGGTTGATGGCGCCGGGGATGTGGCCGGCCACGGGGTCCATGCTGGTGTCCTTGCCCTGGAAGCGCTCGGCGGGGCGGGCATCCACGATCTGGCTATGGCCGTCCTGCAGGGCGGCCATGAGCTGGGCGGTGTTGAGCAGGGTGACGAGCGTCGGGCGCTCGGACAGGTGGCCGGGCGTGGCGGGTGCGGGGGCTTCGGTGGACATCGGGTAGCCGGCGCGCTGCCAGGCGGCGATGCCGCCGTCGAGCAGGGCAACGTGACGGTGGCCCAGCCAGCGGGCCAGCATCCAGAGCCGTCCGGCCATGGCGCCGCCCTGGTCGTCGTAGACGACGAGCTGGGTGTCGTCAGAAAGGCCCAGTGCAGCCAGTTTGCCGCGCAGTGTCTCGCGGTCGGGCAGCGGGTGGCGGCCCAGCGAGGGATCATGACGGCCGCTGAGGTCGTCGTCGATGGAGAGGAAGTGTGCCGACGGGATGTGGCCTGCTTCCCAGGCGCGTCGGCCGGCCTGCGGGTCGTCGAGCCGATGGCGGCAGTCGACGAGCACGCAGCGATCGATGGCGTGGGCCAGTTCTTCAGCGGAGATCAGCGTTGTCCAGTTCATGGCGGCAATGATGTGCGCGCCAGGGGCGATGCCGCTGGCGCATCCGGCAGGGCGCCGGCCGATCCGGCGTCCCGTCGGGCATCTTACCGCGGGCGGACGAGCTGACGCTCGGTGAGTTGGTGGCCGGTGGGGTGATTGGCCGGCAGGTTGCGGTCGTCGCCCACGTCGCCCAGTTCGCGGCGCAGGAACTCGTGGAAGTGCTGCATGCCGTCTTCCATCGGGCTCTGGTAGGGACCGGTCTGGTTCTCGCCACGCTCCAGCAGGGCACGGCGGCCGGCGTCCATGCGCTCGCCGATCTCGTCGTCCTCGATGGCGGTCTCCATGTAGGCGGCACGCTCGGCCTCGATGAACTCGCGCTCGAACCAGACGATTTCCTCGGGGTAGTAGAACTCGACGATGTTGGTGGTCTTGCCCGGGCCACGTGGAATGAGCGAGGAGATGATGAGCGAGTTGGGATACCACTCCACCATCAGGTTGGGGTAGTAGGTGAGCCAGATGGCGCCGTACTTGGGCAGCTTGCCACCGTTGAAGCGCAGCACTTCATCGTGCCACTTGCGGTAGACGGGGCTGCCGGGCTTCTGCAGGTCGCGGTGCAGGCCGACGGTCTGCACGGAATACCAGTCGCCGAATTCCCACTTCAGGTCGTTGCAGTCCACGAAGTGGCCCAGACCCGGGTGGAAGGGCACGACGTGGTAGTCCTCCAGATAGACCTCGATGAAGGTCTTCCAGTTGTAGTTGCACTCGTGCACCTCGACGTGGTCGAGGCGGTAGCCGGAGAAGTCCAGGTCGGCGGCCACGCTCATGCCGCGCAGGTCGGCGGCGATGTCGCGCGGGCTCTCGAAGAGCAGGCCCTGCCATTCCTGCAGGGGATAGCGGGGCAGTTCCAGACAGGGCTGCTGGTCGAAGTGCGGGGCGCCTTTCAGGCTGCCGTCCAGGTCATAGGTCCAGCGGTGCAGCGGACAGACGATGCTGTCGGCGTTGCCCGAGCCGTTGAGCATGATGGCCTGGCGGTGGCGGCAGACGTTGGAGAGCAGCTCGATGCGGCCCTGCGGGTTCTGCGCGTCGGGGCGCTGGTTGACCAGCACGCGGCCTTCCTGCTCAGCCACCAGGGTGCGGTAGTCGCCGGGTTCGGGCACCATCAGGCGATGGCCGCGATAGCCGGGGCCGTTGTCGAACAGCCGATGCAGTTCTTGTCGATACAGCGATTCGTCGAAATAGGCAGTGACCGGCAACTGGGTTGCGGGTCGCTGGATGTGTGCCAGATGCCCGATGTCCGTCATGATGGAACCTGCGTCCCTCCGACCAGAAGTGATGTGAAGCGGCTTAACAGGAAAGGCGGCCTTCGGCCTGCCGCGGGGCCGGGCCGCTGGAGGATGGGGTAGGCCGCCGGGGCCGGCCGGGGCGCCGGAGGAGAAGGTGGCGCGGGGCGGGGGGTCGAGGCGGCTGCGGCTGATGATGTCCGCGTGCTCCAGAAGGGCCGGATTCTACCGGCAACGGGGAGGGGTGCCCAGCAGATTTTCCAGCGGGATGACGGGGCATTGGGTCCTGTCGGCTTCTTTGGCCGGTTTGGGGGATTCCCCAAGCAGGATGCGTGGGAAGGGCACGACACGCGCTAGAATGCCGACACCCCGGTGTCGCCGGGGGGCCGTGGCACGCCATCGTGTCGCCGGGGCGGCCTGTTCTTGCGCCGTGGCTCGGGCGCGGGTGTGCTTATCCGTCTGTCGTGTTCGTCGAGGGTATCGAGGTATTGGGATGAAAGTTGCCGCCCGTGCGGACGGGGCTCCGTCGTTGCGTTCCGGTCAGGATGTTCCGGATCCGTCGGAGAGCTTCGACCAGTCGATGCAGGAGCTGGAGGCACTGATCGAACAGATGGAGAACGGCCGTCTGCCGCTGGAAGCGTCGCTGTCGGCCTACGAGCGCGGCGTGACGCTGCTCAAGCGCTGCCGCGACAAGCTGGCAGCGGTCACGCAGCAGGTCGAGGTGCTGGAGGCCGGCCTGCTGGTGCCCTACGAGGTGCCGGAAGAGGCAGGGAGCGAGGCCGGTGACGCCGAGGGCGGCACCATGAACAGCGGGGCGGCTGCCCCAAGAACCCGGGCGAAGGGGCGCGGAGAATGAACCAGGACATCTTGGCAACGGCGCTGGGCGCCAGCCCGGCCGCTGCGCCGTTGACGCTGCAGGCCTGGATGCAGGCGTGCGCCGCACATGTGGAAGAGGCGCTGGCGGCACGGCTGCCGGGGCCTTCGGGGCAGGCGCCCGGCCTGGCCCCCGATCGGCTGCACGAGGCGATGCGCTATGCGGTGCTGGGCGGGGGCAAGCGGGTGCGTCCGCTGCTGGTCTACGCGGCCGGCGAGCTGGTGGGCGCCGATGCCCGCGTGCTGGACGGCGCTGCCTGTGCGGTGGAACTCATCCACGTCTATTCGCTGGTGCATGACGACATGCCGGCCATGGACAACGACGACATGCGCCGGGGCAAACCCACGGTGCATCGTCAGTATGGCGAAGCCATGGCCATGCTGGTGGGCGATGCGCTGCAGGCGCTGGCCTTCGAGGTGCTGGTGGCGCCCCTGGTCGAGGGCGACCCGCAGGCGGCCCGGGTGCCGGCAGCCACGATGGTGGCCGCGCTGGCGCGTGCGGCGGGCTCGTGGGGCATGGCTGGCGGCCAGGCGCTGGACATCGAGGGGGTGGGGCTGCGGCTTTCGCGCCCCCAGCTGGAGGCGATGCACCGGGCCAAGACCGGGGCGATGCTGTCGGTCTCGGTCGAGCTGGGCCTGCTGGCGGGCGGCCAGCCGTCGGCAGATCTGGCCGAGGCGATGCAGCGCTATGGTCGGGCCATCGGGCTGGCCTTCCAGGTGGTCGACGACATTCTGGACGTGACCGCGGATTCAGCCACGCTGGGCAAGACGGCCGGCAAGGACCAGGCGCAGGACAAGCCCACCTATGTGTCGCTGCTGGGTCTGGAGGGCGCGCGCGCGCTGGCTGCCGATCTGCATGCCCAGGCGCATGCCTGCCTGCAGGCGCTGGGGCCGCGTGCCGACCGGCTGCGGATGCTGGCAGATTTCATTGTCGAGCGCCTGCACTGACCTGACCATGGCATGTGCCGGGAGGGCGACGCCATGCTGCTCCCGGACACGCGCTGCAACGGAATAGAAGATCACCTGCCACTGAGATGAGCGAAGACGCCACGCCCCAGACCGAGAAGTTGCTGGCCAGCATCAACAGCCCGGCCGACCTGCGCGGCCTGAGCCGCGAGCAGTTGCCGGCGCTGGCCGACGAGCTGCGGGATTTCATCGTCAATGCCGTGTCGCGCACGGGCGGTCACCTGTCGTCCAACCTGGGCACGGTGGAGCTGACCATCGCGCTGCACTACGTGTTCAACACGCCGCGTGACCGGCTGGTGTGGGACGTGGGGCATCAGTCCTATCCGCACAAGATCCTCACCGGACGGCGCGACCAGATGGCCACGCTGCGCCAGTACCAGGGGCTGTCGGGCTTCCCGCGGCGCACCGAGAGCGAGTACGACACCTTCGGGGTGGGGCATTCGTCCACCTCCATCGCGGCAGCAATGGGCATGGCGGTGGCCTCGCGCAATCTGGGCGAGAACCAGGGACTCGAGCGGCGGCGGCACGTGGCGGTGATCGGCGACGGGGCGATGAGCGCCGGCATGGCCTTCGAGGCGCTGAACAACGCCGGGGTCATGCGCGACGTGGACCTGCTGGTGATCCTGAACGACAACGACATGTCGATCTCGCCGGCGGTGGGCGCGATGAACCACTACCTGGCGCGCATCCTGTCGGCGCGGCCGCTGGTGAAGGCACGCGACGTGGCGCGGCAGATGCTGTCGGTGGTGCCGCCGATGTACGAGCTGGCCCGCAAGCTGGAAGAGCACGCCAAGGGCATGCTGGTGCCGGCCACGCTCTTCGAGGAGCTGGGCTTCACGTACTTCGGGCCCATCGACGGGCACGACCTGGATGCGCTGGTGCCCACGCTGCAGAACCTGCGCGAGATGCACGGGCCGCTGTTCCTGCACGTCATCACCCGCAAGGGGCAGGGCTACAAGCTGGCCGAGTCCGATCCGGTGCTCTACCACGGGCCCGGCAAGTTCGATCCGGCCGAGGGCATCAAGCGGCCGCTCACGCCGCCGACCAAGCCCACCTACACGCAGGTGTTCTCGGACTGGGTCTGCGACATGGCCGAGGTCGAGCCGCGACTGGTGGCGGTGACGCCCGCCATGCGCGAGGGCTCGGGGCTGGTGGAGTTCGAGAAGCGATTCCCGCAGCGCTACTTCGACGTGGGCATTGCCGAGCAGCACGCCGTCACCTTTGCAGCCGGCATGGCCTGTGACGGGCTGGTGCCGGTGGTGGCCATCTATTCCACCTTCCTGCAGCGCGCCTATGACCAGCTGCTGCATGATGTGGCGCTGCAGGACCTGCCGGTGGTGTTCGCGCTGGACCGCAGCGGCCTGGTGGGGGCCGACGGGGCCACGCATGCTGGCGTGTATGACTACGCCTTCCTGCGCTGCGTGCCCAACATGGTGATCATGGCGCCGGCCGACGAGAACGAATGTCGGCAGATGCTGTATTCAGCCGTGCGCTACCACGCGCCGGTGGCCGTGCGCTATCCGCGCGGCACGGGCCCGGGCGTGCCGGTCCAGAAGGAATTCACCGAACTGCCGCGCGGCAAGGCCGAGGTGCGGCGCCAGGGCAAGCGCATTGCCATCCTGGCCTTCGGGTCGATGGTGGCGCCCGCCATGACGGCGGGCGAGGCGCTGGATGCCACGGTGGTCAACATGCGCTTCGTCAAGCCCATCGACGTCGACCTGATCCGCGAGCTGGCGGCCACACATGACGCCTTCGTGACGGTGGAAGAGCACGTGGTGATGGGCGGCGCCGGCAGCGCCTGTCTGGAGGTGCTGGCCGAGGCGGGCATCGAGAAGCCGGTGCTGCTGCTGGGCCTGCCGGACCGCTACATCGAGCACGGCGAGCATGCGCTGCTGCTGCGACTGGAAGGGCTGGACGGGCCGGGCATCGAGAAGCGGATCCGCGAGCGCTTCCCCGAGGCCTGAGCTTCCCAGGCCTGAATGTTCGGACTCTGAACTTCCAGGGCCTGAACCTCTCCGATCTGAACTTCCGGGCTGAACTTCCGGGGCCTGCAACCAGGGCCTGAGGTTCAGGCCTGAAAAAAAAGAACCCCGAATCCGCGGCAGCAGATTCGGGGCGAAGAGAGGAGATTTAGGAGATTGAGGCAATTGATACGCCAATGCCGTGCTTGTTACGGCATCGGTGGGAAATCGCTTGCATCTGTGAAGATTTTCGCACAGAGCATGCAGTTCCCCTAGGACCGTTCGTCTGCCGTTGGATGCCGTTCGTAGGTGGCCCCGACAGGAAGGGTTGTATGTATCACGGTTGACACATGTCCCCGCTTGACGGGCTTGACACGCGGGCTTCACGGGGTGAAGCCCTGACCGCGGTGAGGGCCCGACGTTCAACGCAGCGGCCGTTCAACGCAGCTGCAGCATGCCTTTCTGGTGGCGGTGCATCAGGTTGATGCTGGCCCAGGCGCCTTCGCGGGTCCACTGGCCCTGGCGGACCTGCGACAGCACGGTCTCCAGCGGATGCAGGCCGGCGCTTTCGGTTTCGCCGTCGGGGTGGGTGGGCTGAAAGCCCTCCGGCACCTGCAGGTCGAAGACGTGCATGCGCTCGCGGTGCAGGACGGTGTAGCCATCGTCCTCGCTCAGGCTGGTGGAATCCATGATGCCGGTGGGCAGCGCATGACGCGCGAGCGCGTGCGAGAGGCCGGCTTCCTCGGCGGCTTCGCGGAACAGGGTGGAGAGTGGCGTTTCGTCGCAGCCGATGCCGCCGGCCACCAGGGAATCCAGCAGGCCCGGGTCGATGGCCTTGTGGGCTGCACGACGGGCGCACCACAGCCAGGGCTGCCCTTGGCGGATGGTGTAGACGTTGACCTGCACCGTGCGCAGCAGGAGCCCCAGCGGACGCAGCAGCGACCGTTCGATGTGAAAGAGCGGTTCCTGCTCATCAGGTCCGAAGATCTCGATGGCCTCGCCCCGCCAGCCGGGCAGCGCACCCCGGGCCTGCATCTCCTGGGCCCAGGGCTGCAGCAGGGTCGGTTCCACCCGTACCAGCCGCGCGTGCGGCTGGCCGTCCCGGGTCTCGACGTTGAAGATCCGCGCATCCAGCCGCGGCAGCCAGCCAGGCGACACGGCGCCCAGGCAGTGCTGGCGGTACCAGAGCGGCGTCAGGCCTTCCGGCACCTGGGCCAGCGAGGCGTCGAGCAGGGCGGGTGCTGCCGTGATGGTGGGCCTCATGCGCGGGAGCCCGGCCTCAGTCCCGGAAGTTGTTCATGACCAGCGGCAGTTCGGGCACGCCGCTGCGGATGAGGCCGATGGCGGTCTGCAGGTCGTCACGCTTGTTGCCCGAGACGCGCACGGATTCGCCCTGGATGGAGCCGCTGACCTTCATCTTGGAGTCCTTCAGCAGCTTGACGATCTTCTTGGCGACATCGGTGGGCACGCCGTGGCGCACGGTGATCTTCTGCTTCATCTTGTCGCCGCCGATCTTCTCGGGCTTGGCTTCATCCAGGTAGCGCACGTCGACGTTGCGCTTGGCCAGCTTGGCCACCAGCACGTCGCGCACCTGGCCCAGCTTGAAGTCGTCATCGGCGAAGGTGGTCATTTCCTTGTCCTTCAGTTCGATGCGGGCGTCCGACCCCTTGAAGTCGAAGCGGTTGCTGATTTCCTTGTTGGCCTGGTCGACCGCATTGCGGATCTCGACCATATCGGCTTCACAGACGACGTCGAAAGAGGGCATGGTGTGGGCTCCGGTCAGCGTGGAGGATCTTCTGAACACGTCCCGCAGGCGGGCGCGTCACGGAACGGGATGCGGGACAAGGCGACATCTGCCGTCCCATGGCGCCACCATCGACACCCGGTGGCCGCGCAGTCATGTGCCCGGTTCGGGGGATGTGACAGCTGCAAGGATTTGTTCGGAAGATCCGGAAGGGGCTATTTTAGGGCGCTTGCCTGCCGTTTGTCCGCCCGATGGGCGGCAGGCCGCAAGAGGCCATTCCTTTCTGCGTGTGTCTTCCATCGGAGCCAAGCCGGTGTAGGATACGCGGACGGGCATTTGCGGCTGGCGGGACGCTTCCTTGCCATGGCCGCACAGACTATCTATCTCCGGGAGGATGGGCAGGATGGCGAACAGTGGCAATCGGGCGCCGGCGGGGCCGCAGGCGGACAAGGGCGTGACAGGCACGTCGCCGGTCACGGCACTGGAGCGGTTGCGACAGTTCACCACCGTGGTGGCCGACACGGGCGATTTCCACGGGCTGCAGACCTTCCGCCCGCAGGACGCCACCACCAACCCCTCGCTCATCCTGAAGGCCGTGCAGAAGCCCGAATACGCCGGCCTCATGCACGAGGTGCAGGCCCGCTACCCGCAGGCCCCGCTCGACGAGCTGGCCGACCGGCTGCTGGTGGCCTTCGGGCAGAAGATCCTGGACATCATTCCGGGTCGTGTCTCCACCGAGGTGGATGCGCGGCTGTCGTTCTCGACCGATGCCACGGTGGCGCGTGCCGAGCGCCTGATGGACTACTACGCGCAGGCCGGTATCGGCCGTGACCGCGTGCTGCTCAAGATCGCGGCCACCTGGGAAGGTATCGAGGCCGCCCGCCGGCTGGAACGTGCCGGCATCCACTGCAACCTCACGCTGCTCTTCGGCTTTGCCCAGGCGGTGGCCTGTGCCGATGCCGGGGTCACGCTGATCAGCCCCTTCGTCGGGCGCATCCTGGACTGGTACCGTGCCCACGAGGGGCGCGACTTCACGATCGAGGAAGATCCGGGCGTGCTGTCGGTGCGGCGCATCTACACCTATTACAAGCGCTTCGGCTATCCGTGTGAAGTGATGGGGGCGAGCTTTCGCAGCACAGCGCAGATCCTGGCGCTGGCCGGGTGCGACCTGCTCACCATCAGCCCGGCGCTGCTGGCCGAGCTGGATGCGCAGGAGGTGCCTGTGGCGCGGAAACTGGATCCGGACGCGGCGCGTCAGGCGCAGATCGAACGGCTGTCACTGGATGAGCCCGCCTTCCGCTTCGACCTGAACGAGGATGCGATGGCGACCGAGAAACTGGCCGAGGGAATCCGTGCCTTCGTGGCGGATGCGCGGACCCTGGACGGGCTGCTGGCGAGAAAAGTGTGAAGATGCGCGACCAGGACAGGAAAGGCCATACATGGCTGGCAGCGGGGCTGCTGGCGCTGCTGGCGGGATGTGCGGGGCTCTCGTCGCCCCGGGTGCCGGTCGTGGCGGCCAGCCAGGGCGGCGTCTCGGTGGCTGCCGAGCCGGGCGAGGCCGATTCCCAGTCCCTGCAGGCACGGGAGCCGCAGGCGCTGACGACGGATGCTGATGACGAACTGCCGGAGCGTGTCGAGGACGTGCCTCAGGCCCAGGGCCCGGCGCCGGCCGAGCTGACGCCGACGTACTGCCACAACCTGTACGATGCGCTGGAGGGGCAGATTCGCAGCCGCCAGCTGGTCGATGCCGGCGAGCAGCGCCTGCCGGGCTACCCGTTCCTGCGGACCAATCGCTTTCTGGCGTCTTTTGGCGCTGAATTTGAATCCACGCTGGCGGCTTCAAAACTGAGCGAGCGCCAGGCGCAGGCCGCCTCGCTGCTGAAGTCGCCCGCCTTCCAGGCGTGGCTGGCGCAGATGCAGCGACTGGACAGCCAGGTGCGGCATCTGGAGGCGTCACGCCTGCCGGCCCAGGCCTTCCCGCTGTATCAGCTGGCGGACCGGCATGCGCTGCTGGCTACCCTGGATCAGTGCGCGCCGCTGCTGACGGCCGAGCTGACGCCGGCCGATGTGCCGCGCATCCTGGCCGAGGCCAAGGTGCCGGATGAATATCAGCGCTCGTTGCGGGCGCTGGGGCTTTATCCGATCACCGGCATTGGCGTGGCCTCGTCCATCCGCAACTGGGAGGTTCACCAGCGCGAGGTGTTCCAGCGGCAGCGTCATCCCGATTTTTCGGGGAGGGCGGCCTTCCAGCGTTACCGTCCCGCGAAAACGCCCTCAGGCGCTGATGCCTGGCGCACGGCGGCGAAGGTGATGCAGGCGGTGCAGCGCGATGCGCTGGGCATCCCGAAGTTCTTGCCGGCGCAGCGTGATGCGCTCTTCGAGGCCTTCGCGCCGACCTTCGAGGTGGCCACGGTCAACGACTCCGACCGCATCGGCCGCCTGCAGTGGATTGACCTGGCGGGCCTGGTGCGTGACCCGCGCGAGCGTTTCTGGCTGGATGTGGACACCAACGTGCCGGCAGTCTATCGGCAGTTGACGTTCATGCGCTTTGGCAAGGCGGTGCTGCCGCAGCTGGTCTACACCATCTGGTTCAGCGAGCGGCCGATGGAAAGCGGCAGCGACATGCTGGGCGGACGTCTGGACGGCCTGGTGTGGCGGGTGACGCTGGACGAGGACGGCGCTCCGCTGATCTTCGACACCATCCAGCCCAGTGGCCGCTTTGAGATGTTCTTCCCCACGCGGCGGCTGATGCCGGATGCGCAAGCGCGTGCGAACGTGGACAGTCTGGTCGAATGGGTCTATTCCCCCATCGACGTGGCCATCGAGGACTGGGTGGGCGAGACCTGGCCCGGTCCGCTGTCGCTGCATGTCAGCAGCCGTACCCACCAGCTGGTGGGCATTGCGGCTCCGGGGAAAGCCTGGGGGACACCCATCTTCGACAATCCGCCGTACCAGCTGGTGCCGGACGACGTGCTGCGGGCGCTGCCGGTGCCGGGGGACGGGCGGCGCAGCATCTACAACCAGGACGGCATCGTCTCGGGCACCGAGCGGCTGGGCCGCTGGCTGCTGTGGTCGATGGGCATCTCCAACATGGGGGCCATCCGCCAGCCGGGGCATCAGCCCACGGCGCTGGTGGGCCGTCGCCACTTTGACGACCCGTACCTGTTCCAGCAGCGTTATCGGCGGGTGCCCGTGCCGGAGGCCGGCAAGCGCTGACGCAGCAGCACCCCGCATTCCGTGTGCGGGGTGAACGGGAACTGGTCGAACAGCGCCATGCGCTGGATGGTGTGCGTCCGGCAGAGGGTGTCGAGGTTGGCGCGCAGCGTGTGCGGGTTGCACGAGATGTACACGATGTTCGGGAAACGCTGCAGCAGCGCGAGCGTCGCGTCATCGACCCCGGCGCGCGGCGGGTCCACCAGCACGGTGGAGAAATCGTGGTCGGCCAGCGAGATCTCCTGCTCGCGCAGCCGCCGGAAGCTGCGCTCGCCCTGCATGGCCTGCGTGTACTCCTCGGCCGACAGGCGTGCGATGCGCACGTTGGGCCGTGCGTTGGCCTGAATGTTCCATTGCGCGGCCTGCACCGAGGTCTTGGACACTTCGGTGGCCAGCACCTGTCGGAAGTGCCGTGACAGCGGCAGCGTGAAGTTGCCGTTGCCGCAATAGAGTTCCAGCAGGTCGGAGGCCGGAGAGATGCCTGCCTGCTGCACCGCTTCGCAGGCCCAGCCGATCATCCGTTCGCACATCCGGGCGTTGGGCTGCGTGAAGGCGCCCTCGGGCTGGCGATACAGGAAGGGAGCGGGTGGCGTGCCGGCCGGGCCGGGAATCTCCAGCCGCTCGGTCACGAAGTCCTGCGACAGCACGCGTTTCTGGTTCCGGCTGCGGCCGATGACATGGATGCCCAGCGCCGTCTGCAGCTGGCGGGCGGCGGCCTCCCAGGCATCGTCCAGCGGGCGGTGGTAGACCATCGTCACCAGCATCTCGCCGCTGAGGGTGGCCAGAAACTCCACCTGATACCAGCGCCGCCGCAGCACGGGGTCGGCACTGGCCGCTGCCAGCAGGCGTGGCATCAGCGCATTGATGGCCTCGCAGGCTGGCGCAAACTGCTCGACGCGCTGCAGGGTGGCGCTGCTGGCCTTCTGCCCGGGCGAAAACATCGCATAGCAGATGGCATCGTCCTCGTGCCAGATGCGGAACTCGGCGCGCATCCGGTAGTGCTGGGGCGCCGAGGCAAAGACCTCGATGGCCGGGATGTCCAGCCCGGCAAAGATCGCCTTGAGCGCTTCGTGCTTTGCGTCGAGCTGGCGGTCGTAGTCGGCCGCCACGGTGGCCTCGGCGGAGCCCTCATGGGGGGCGGAGGCCTTGGCGGGGGCCTGGGAAGGGGACTCGGATGGGGCCTGGGAGGGCGTGCTGGCGTGGGTCACGGCGGCAGGGTTCCTCGGGGTCAAGGGGCCGGTCACGGGGGCGTGCGGCAGGAAACGGTCGGGGTGGGCAGGGAGGGGCAGCCAGGCGGGGTCAGTGCGCGCCGGTGCTGCCAAAGCCGCCCGTGCCGCGGTCGGAGGCGGCGAAGTCGTCCACCACCCGGAAGCTGGCCTGCACCACGGGCACGATGACGAGCTGGGCCAGCCGCTCGAAGGGCTGCAGCGTGTAGGCGGTGTTGCCCCGATTCCAGCACGAGACCATCAGCGGGCCCTGGTAGTCGGAATCGATGAGGCCCACCAGGTTGCCCAGCACCAGGCCGTGCTTGTGGCCCAGACCCGAGCGAGGCAGGATCACGGCCGCCAGGCCCGGATCACCGATGTGGATGGCCAGCCCGGTGGGAATGAGGTGCGTGCTGCCGGGTTCGATCACCAGCGGTGCATCCAGGCAGGCGCGCAGGTCCAGGCCGGCGCTGCCGGGCGTGGCGTAGGTGGGCAGCTGCTCGGCCATGCGGGGGTCAAGGATCTTCAGGTCGATCTGGAGGGCGGAGGACTGGGTCATCGGTCGGGTGTCTCGAAGGGGTCGGTGCGGAAGCGGCCGGGGCCGCTCGATGGGGTAGTGAGCCAGGGGGCTTGCCGGCGCTTCAGCGGGCTGAAGCGTCAGAGAGGCTGCCCACAAGGCTTCGTCGGAAGAGGGTCCGCGAGAAGGTGGATGGCTTCAGTGGACCCGGTGGCGGGAAGGGGGCCGGAAGAGGGCTCCTTCGGAAAGACTGCCCTGCCTTCACGCCGGCAGCCGCTGCGCCAGCTCTTCCACCAGCTGACGGGCCAGGGCCGTCTTGCTGCCGGAGGGCAGCGGGTGGTGTCCGGCCTCATCCAGCAGCAGCAGGGTGTTGTGATCCTGATTGAAGGTGGCGGGCCCCAGGTTGGCCACCAGCAGCGGCACGCCCTTGCGCAGGCGTTTCTCGGTGGCATGCTGCACCAGGTTCTCGGTCTCGGCGGCAAAGCCCACACAGTAGGGGGCGTCGTGCCGGCGGGCGACGGTGGCCAGGATGTCGGGGTTCTCCACCAGCGGGATCGAGGGTACGCCGGCCGCCGGTGTGTCTTCCGTTGGTGTGTCTTCCGTTTCCGGCAATGCCGAGGCGTCGAGACCGTCGGCCACGGGGGCGTGCGGTTCGATGAGCGGTGGCTGGGTGGCGGGTTTCTTGATCTTCTGCGTGGCTTCTTGGGCCGGCCGCCAGTCGGCCACGGCGGCCACGGCGATGAAGCAGTCGATGCTGATGGTGGAGGCCGCCAGATCCAGTTCGGCGGTGACGGCATCCAGCATCTGTCGGGCACTCTGCACGCCGATGAAGCGCACGCCGGCCGGTCGCGGCAGCTGGGTGGGCCCGCTGACCAGCGTGACCGAAGCGCCGGCGCGGCGGCAGGCCTGGGCCAGGGCATAGCCCATCTTGCCGGAGGACTGATTGGTGATGCCGCGCACCGGGTCGATGGCCTCGTAGGTGGGGCCGGCCGTGAGCAGGATGCGCTTGCCCTGCAGCAGCTTGGGCGTGAAGAAGGCGTTCAGCTCCTCGATCAGGTCCAGCGGCTCCAGCATGCGGCCGGCGCCCACTTCGCCGCAGGCCTGCTCGCCCGCGTCGGGGCCCAGCACGCCGATGCCGTCGGCGCGTAGCTGGTTGATGTTGCGCTGGGTGGCGGGGTTCTGCCACATCTGCCGGTTCATGGCCGGGGCCACCAGCAGCGGGATGTCACGCGCCAGGCACAGTGTGGAGAGCAGGTCGTCGCAGTGCCCATGGGCCAGCTTCGCGATGAAATCCGCCGTGGCTGGCGCTACCAGGATCGCATCGGCCTGGCGGCTCAGCTCGATGTGCGGCATGCCGTCGTCGATGCGGGGATCGAAGGCATCGGTATGAACCGGGTTGCCCGACAGCGCCTGGAAGGTGACGGCCCCGACGAAACGGGTGGCGGCCTCGGTCATCACCACCTGCACCTGGGCGCCGGCGCGGCCCAGATCGCGTACCAGCTGGGCTGCCTTGTAGGCGGCCACGCCGCCGGTCACGCCCAGCACCAGCCGTCGGCCAGCCAGCGGCGCAGGCGGCAGGCTCTCGTCATCCGGGGTGGCGGGCGGCCAGGTGTCGTGGGTGGCGGGGGGCGTGTAGGCGGGTGTGTTCATGGTGGGCACGGTCGTGGTCTGCCGGGCAGTGCCGGGGTCGACCGTGGAAGCGGATTCATCGGATCGGGAAGCGCTGCTGGGGGCGGGAGGGCCGCTCTACGCCGGCAGCGCGACCCCGGACAGGCCGGGTGTTTACCGGGCGTTGCGGGGGGGCAGCCAGGGCAACAGTTCGTGGCAGATCAGCAAGATGGCGCCCAGCGTGATGGCACAGTCGGCCAAATTGAAGGCTGGGAAGGCCCAGCCGCCCTGGTAGAACAGCAGGAAGTCGGTGACATGCCCCAGCACCAGGCGGTCGACCAGGTTGCCGATGGCGCCGCCCAGAATGAGTGCAAGCGCCAAGGAGAACATCCGCTGCCCCCGCGCCGAGAAGAGCAGCGAGATGAGCACCGCCGAGGCCACGACGGCGATGCCGGCAAAGAACCAGCGCTGCCAGCCACTGTGGCCGGCCAGGAAGCTGAAGGCCGCACCGGGGTTGTAGAGCAGCGTGAGATCGAAGAAGCCCTGGATGACCGGCAGCCGCTCGCCGTAGGCGAAGCTGCCGATGATCTGGTACTTGCTGATCTGGTCCAGCACGATGACCACCAGCGCCAGCACGAGCCAGGGCCAGACGGCACGGTGCGCCGTCGGGTCGGAGGCGGGGGTGTGGGGATCGTCGGGGGCTGTCATGGATGGCTCCGTGGCTCAGGCATGCTGGCGGGGCTCGCCCTCGCCGAACAGGTTGCTCTCGCAGCGACCGCACAGGCCCGGGTGTTCGGGATTGGCGCCCACGTCGGCGCGCCAGTGCCAGCAGCGCTCGCATTTCTGGTGCGGGCTGGCCTTGGCGTCGATGGCCAGCTCGGAGTCTGCCGCGCCTTCGGAGAGGCGGGCCGCTGAGGTGATCAGCACGAAGCGCAGATCGTCCTCCAGGCTGGCCAGGGCATCATGCAGCTCGCCGGCCGGTGCGGTCAGCGCCACCTCGGCCTGCAGCGACGAGCCGATCTCGCCCCGCTCGCGCAGCTGCGATTCCAGATGCGCCTGCACCTGGGCACGCGCCTTGCGGATCAGGCTCCAGCGGGCGTCCAGCGCCTGGGCATCGGGCAGCTCGGGGAAGACGTGGAAGAGCTCTTCCTGGATGCTGGCGCCTGGCTCGCGGCAGCGCTCGGGGGCGAACACCGGCCAGGCCTCGTCGGCCGTGAACGAGAGGATGGGCGCCATCAGCTTGAGCAGCGCGTCGGTGATGTGCCAGAGCGCGGTCTGCGCGCTGCGCCGTGCCAGGCTGTTCTCGGCCGTGGTGTAGAGACGGTCCTTCAGGATGTCCAGATAGAAGGCACCCAGCTCTTCCGAGCAGAAGGTCTGCAGCAGCGACACGATGGGGTGGAACTCGTACTTCAGGTAGAGGTCCACGATGCGCTTCTGGACCTGCTCGGTCATCACCAGCGCGTAGCGGTCGATGTCGAACATGCGGTCCAGCGGCACGGCGTCCTTCTGGATGTCGAAGTCGGAGACGTTGGCCAGCAGGAAGCGCAGCGTGTTGCGGATGCGGCGATAGGCCTCGACCACGCGCTTGAGGATCTCGTCCGAGACCGAGATCTCGCCCGAGTAGTCGCTGCTGGCCGTCCACAGGCGCAGGATCTCGGCGCCCAGCCGGTTGGCCACTTCCTGGGGCTCCACGCCGTTGCCCAGCGACTTGCTCATCTTGCGGCCCTGGCCGTCCACCACCATGCCGTGCGTGAGCAGCGCCTTGTAGGGCGGGGCGTCGTTCATCATGCACGAGGTGAGCAGCGACGAGTGGAACCAGCCGCGGTGCTGGTCCGAGCCCTCCAGGTACAGGTCGGCCGGGAAGGCGGAGTCATCGCGGTGCGAGCCGCGCAGCACCGTCTGGTGCGTGGTGCCGGAATCGAACCACACGTCCAGCGTGTCCTTGCCTTTCTCGTACTGGTCGGCCTCGTCGCCCAGCAGATCGCGCGGATCCAGCGTCTGCCAGACCTCGATGCCGTGCTTTTCCACCAGATCGGCCACCTGGTCCAGCAGCTCAGGGGTGCGCGGGTGCAGCTCGCCCGTTTCCTTGTGCAGGAAGAAGGCCATCGGCACGCCCCACTGGCGCTGGCGCGACAGCGTCCAGTCCGGACGGTTGGCGATCATGGCGTGCAGCCGCGCCTTGCCCCAGGCCGGGTAGAAGGTGGTTTCTTCCACGCCGCGCAGGGCGCGCTCGCGCAGCGTGGCGCCTTCCTTCGGCTTCAGGTCCATGCCGGCGAACCACTGGCTGGTGGCGCGCAGGATCAGCGGCGTCTTGTGCCGCCAGCAGTGCATGTAGCTGTGGGCCACTTTTTCAGTGGCAAAGAGCGTGCCGTTGTCGCGCATGTGGGCGACGATCTTCGGGTTGGCGTCCCAGATGGACAGCCCGCCGAACAGCGGCAGCGTGGACACGTACTGGCCGTTGCCCATCACCACGTTGATGATCTCGTCGTCCTTCATGCCGTGGGCGCGGCAGGTCTGGAAGTCTTCCACACCGTGGGCAGGCGCCGAGTGCACGAGGCCCGTGCCGGTGTCGATGGTCACGTAGTCGGCCACGTGCACCGGCGAGGTGCGGTCGTAGAACGGGTGGCGGAACGCCACGCCGTCGAGTGCCTGGCCGGGGGCCGTGGCGATGATGCGGCCTTCCAGCCCGTAGCGCTCCAGCTGTGCCGTCACGCGCTCCTTGGCCAGGATCAGCAGCGTGGGCTTGCCGTCACGCTGGGTCTCGACCAGCGCGTACTCGATCTCGGGGTGCAGGTTCAGCGCCTGGTTGGACGGCAGCGTCCAGGGCGTGGTGGTCCAGATGATGGCGTAGCCGTGATCGGTGGGCAGCTTGTCCAGGCCAAAGGCGCGGGCCACCCGCTCGGGCTCGGCAAAGGCAAAGCCCACGTCCACGGTGGGATCGGTGCGGTCGGCGTATTCCACTTCGGCCTCGGCCAGCGCGGAACCGCAGTCGAAGCACCAGTTCACGGGCTTGAGGCCCCGGAACACGAAGCCGGCACGCATGATGGTGGCGAGCGACCGGATCTCCTCGGCCTCGCTGGCCGGGCGCATCGTCAGGTAGGGATGGTCCCAGTCGCCCAGCACGCCCAGCCGCATGAAGTCGGTCTTCTGCTTCTCGACCTGCTCGCCGGCGTAGGCGCGGCATTTGGCCTGCACTTCGGTGGTGGGCAGGTTCTTGCCGTACTTCTTCTCGATCTGGTGCTCGATGGGCATGCCGTGGCAGTCCCAGCCGGGCACGTAGCGGGCATCGTAGCCGGCCAGGTTGTGCGACTTGACGATGATGTCCTTCAGGATCTTGTTGATGGCATGACCCATGTGGATCACCCCGTTGGCGTACGGGGGGCCATCGTGCAGCACGAAGATCGGCCGGCCCTTGGCCACGGCGCGGATGCGGCGGTAGACGCCCTGATCTTCCCACTGCTTGACGCGGCCCGGCTCCTGCTTGGGCAGGTTGCCGCGCATCGGGAAGGGGGTGTCGGGCAGGTTCAGGGTGTGGCGGTAGCCGGAAGCGCCCTCGTTGCCGGCGGATTCAGTCGATTTGGCCATCGGAGTCGGTCGTCTTTTGAAAATGGGCCCGTGCCTTGCGCACGTCGTCGGCAATCTGCCGGCCCAGGGAGTCGAGATCGGGGAAAGGCAGCTCGTCGCGCAGCTTTTCCAGGAATTCCACGCGGACCAGCCGGCCGTAGGCATCGCCTGACCAGTCCAGCAGATGCACCTCCAGCAGCCAGGCACCGTCGGCCTCCACGGCCGGGCGGGTGCCGAAGCTGGCCACGCCGGGCACGGCCTGGGCGGGATCGTCGGACAGGCCGTACACCTGCACCACGAAGATGCCCTGCAGCGCCGGGTGCCCCCACGGGAAACGCAGGTTCAGCGTGGGAAAGCCCAGCCGGGTGCCCAGCCGGCGGCCGTGGCTGACGCGGCCGGAGATGGCATAGGGGCGGCCCAGCATCTGCGCCGCCCAGGGAAAGTCGGCCTGCAGCAGCGCCTCGCGGATGAGCGAGCTGGAGATGCGCACGCCGGCGTCTTCCACCGTGGGCATGGCCAGCACGCGGATGCCGCACTGCTGGCCCACGGACTTCAGCATGCCGAAGTCGCCCTGGCGCTGTGCACCGAAGCAGAAGTCGGTGCCGATGCGGATGTGACGGGCCTGGAGCCCCTGCGCCAGGCAGGTGCGCACGAAATCCTCGGCCGGCCACTGTGCCACCCGCTGGTCGAACGGGGCCAGATGCACCCGGTCCACCCCCAGCGAGGCCAGCATCTCCAGCCGGTCGCGCAGCGTGGAAATGCGCACGGGCTCGGGGCCGACATCGCGGCCGCGCTGTCTGGCCAGCGCGTGAAAGTACTCGCGCGGATGGGGCTCGAAGGTGAGCACCGCTGCCGGCAGGCCGGCCTCGCGCGCGTCGGCCACCAGCGTGCGCACCAAGGCCTGGTGGCCCAAGTGCACGCCGTCGAAGTTGCCGATGGTCAGCGCACAGGGCTGGTCCAGATGGGCAGGGGGCAGGGATCGGAGAATTTTCACCGGCCTGATTATAAGGATAACGCCCGGGATGTCCGCGCGGAAAGCGCCCGGATACGGGCGACAAGGTATCCGGAAGGCCACGATCGGTGGCTTTTGGGCGCAACGGAGACCTGACGGGTTCGGTGGCGGGGCGCCCGCTGCTACCATTCCGCATCGAGTGCCCTCCCTTTCACCCCCGGACCGCCATCATGAGTGCTGCTGCCCAGAAAACAAGTGCCTCGCCTGCCCGTGTCGTCATCCTCATTTCGGGGCGCGGCTCCAACATGATGGCGCTTGTCGAGGCCATCGAGCAGCAGAAGCTGCCGGTGGAGGTGGCGGGCGTGATCAGCAACCGCCCCGATGCGGCCGGTCTGGCCTGGGCGAAGGCGCGGGGCATCACCACCCGGGCGCTGGACCATCGCCAGTATCCCAACCGCGCCGCCTTCGACGAGGCGCTGGCCGACACCATCGATGCGCTGGTGCCGCCTGCCCAGGCCCCGTGGGTGCTGCTGGCCGGCTTCATGCGCGTGCTGACCGCCAGCTTCGTGCTGCGCTACACGCGCCGGCTGGTCAACATCCACCCGGCGCTGCTGCCGGCCCACCCGGGGCTGCACACCCACCGTCAGGCCCTGGACGGTGGCGCCATGCTGCATGGTGCCACGGTGCATTTCGTCACCCCTGAAGTGGATGTGGGGCCGATCATCGCCCAGGCCGTGGTGCCGGTGCTGGTCAATGACACCGAAGAGGTGCTGGCCGCGCGCGTGCTGGAGATGGAGCACCGGCTCTTCCCGCAGGTGCTGAGCTGGCTGGCCGCCGGTCGCATCACGCTCACGCCCGTGGGCGGCGTGCTGCTGGACGGCGAGGACCACCCGGAACAGCGCACGCTGCTGCATCCGCTGCTGACGGGCGCTCGCGCCTGATTCACTCTTTCCCTGGCATCCCGCATGAACGACAGAACCCATCAGGAGTCCGGCGCACGCGACATGCCGCCGCGCATCGATGCCCGGCTGCTTGGACTGGCGGCCGATGCGCTGGCCGCCGTGCTGCCGGCCGATGCCGCGCAGGCCGCACGGCTCTTTGCCACCCCGTCACCCGCCTGGGGGAAGGCAGCGCCTGCTGACCAGCAACTGGGGGCGTGGCTGCGCCGGCACCCGTCGCTGGGAGCGCGTGATCGCCGCTGGCTGTCGGACAGGGTCTATGACGTGCTGCGCCATGGCCGGGCCTACGAGTCCTTCCTGGAGGAGGGCGGCCGTGCAGACGCCGACGGGCAGCCTTCGGACGGGCAGCCTTCGGCTTCCCGGGATCGCCTGCCGGGCCTGATGCGCCTTTCCGAGGCGCTGCGGACCCACGCCGAACCCGAGGCCGCGGCCTATCGTCAGTGGCTGGAACAGCAGCCGCCGGCCGTGCGCTTCAGCCTGCCGGACTGGCTGTGGGAAGGGCTTGTCGCCACCCATGGCGAGCAGGCCGAGACCCTGGCAGCCACCTTGCTGCTGCCGGCTGCCATCGAGATTCGCAGCAACCTGCTCAAGGGCAAGGCCACGGCGCTGCAGAAGAAGCTGGCCGAGGCGGGCGTGGCCGCCGACACGGTTCCCGAAGCACCTGCCGCGCTGCGGGTGACGGGCCGGCCGGCGCTCACCCGGCTGCCGCTTTTCGAGAACGGCTGGTTCGAGCTGCAGGATGCCGGCAGCCAGGCCATTGCCGAATGCGGCGCGGCCCGGCGTGGCGAGCGGGTCATCGACTTTTGCGCAGGCGCCGGCGGCAAGACGCTGGCGCTGGCGGCGCGGATGCGCAACCAGGGCCAGGTGCTGGCCTTCGACACCGACGAGGCCCGCCTGTCCCGGCTGGGGCCGCGGCTCAAGCGGGCCGGCGTGGACATCGTGACGCAGATGCGTCTGAAGGACAGCCACGACGCGCGCCTGGCGCGCTATCAGGGCTGGGCCGACCTGGTGCTGGTGGATGCGCCCTGCAGCGGCAGCGGCACGCTGCGCCGCCATCCGGACCTGAAGTGGCGGCTGCAGCCGCAGGAGGTCGCGCACTATCGGCAGCTGCAACGGCAGATCATGGCCGCTGCCGCGCGCCTGCTGCGCCCGGGCGGTCGTCTGGTCTACGCCACCTGCAGCCTGCTGGCCGACGAGAACGAGGCGCAGATGGCCTGGCTGGCCCACCGGGCCGGCGGGGCGTTGGCTGCCGGTGGCACAACTGGTGCAGCTGGTGCGGCTGGTGCCACGGAAAGGGCGCTCGACCTGACGGGATCCGCCCGTGCGGCAGCAGTAGGGGCAGCAGTAGGGGGCGTGCAAGCTACGGACCCAGCATGGCCCGCCGTGTCGTTGCAGCCCGTTGCGCAGCGCTACTGGCTGCCGCAGCCCGAGGGCGGCGACGTCTTCTTCATGGCCAGCTGGATGCGGGCCTGAGTCGCTTCGATATCGCCATATCCCATGGCCTGCCTGGGGAGCTAGGTCTGGGCAGCGCGCACTTGCAGGTGCTGCCGGGCAGGTCGCGCCTTGCCATCATGCAGCAGTGACCAACCAGCATGACATCCGGGCAGTGAGCAACGGCGACAGACAACAAAAAACCGGCCAGCGCAGGGCGCGGGGCCGGTTCTTGCAGATCGGGTGATGGGCGGCTGCCGCAGGGGCAGCCCGACCGGGATCACTTGATCTTGGTTTCCTTGTAGGGAACGTGCTTGCGGGCAACCGGATCGTACTTCTTGATTTCCATCTTTTCCGGCTGGGTACGCTTGTTCTTGGTGGTGGTGTA
>ERZ773079.318-NODE-318-length-32734-cov-18.365556_pt1 | contig 32734 bp, 22 predicted proteins | sample MGYA00511355_ERZ773079 | MGnify/ENA primary metagenome ERZ773079 (study PRJEB29015, sample SAMEA2737979) | human oral metagenome | biome: human oral; feature: human-associated habitat; material: dental | place: China | collected 2117 ... | reverse complement strand
GCCCCGCTGCCGGGGGCCTCGGCCGAGCCGCCGCAGAGCAGCACGCCGGCCCCACAGGCCCAGCCCGCCGAGACTCCTCGTCCTCACCACTCCGCACTCTCCCTGGCCGCCATGGCGAGCGTCGCCGTCGCCGGTCTCAACCCGGCCCGCCTGGCGCTACCGCAGTCCGAGACCCCCGAACGGCACATCATCGGCGTCATCGACACCCAAGGCCGGCACTGGGAGGTTCATGAGGCGCGCACCGACGCCGTCGGCGCCTCCCTGGAGGCCGAGGCCGAAGTGCTGCGCCGCATCGGCAGGGTCGTCGATGACGGGAGACTCTCCTTCAACGTGCCCCGAGCTGCCGGCTCCCTGCGCCAGCAGGGCGCCCACATCCAGGTCCGCTCGCACGTGGAGGGCAAGCCGATCCCGATCGAGGCGCTCCGCCCGGGGCCGGGGATGTCCGCAGGACTAGGCAAGGCCCTTGGCGAGATCCATGAGCTGGAGATGTCGGTGATCTCTGAGGCGGGGATGCCGGTCTACGACGCCGAGGAGGTACGCCGGCGCTGGCTGAGCCTGCTGGACGACGCCGCCGCGACGGGCAGGACTCCACCGGAGCTGCTGGGGCGCTGGGAGCAGGCGCTGGAGGACACTGCCCTGTGGCGCTTCCGCCCCACCGTGGTCCACGGCGACCTCGCCGAGGAGAACGTGCTGGTGGCCGGCGGCACGGTGGTGGCCGTGCGCGGCTGGACTCAGGCGCACGTGGGTGACCCGGCCGAGGACCTGGCCTGGGTGTACTCCTCGGCGCCGGTGGACTGCCTGGACTCCATCGAGGACGCCTACGACATCGCGCGCACCGAGGGCGTCGACCGGCACCTGCGCGAGCGGGCCGAGCTGGTCAGTGAGCTCAGCCTGGCGCGCTGGCTGCTGCACGGGGTGCGAACCGGGGACAAGCCGGTCATCAACGACGCGGTGGCGATGCTGGAGGACCTGGCCGCCCAGGTGGGTGACGCCCCGCTGGTGGAGCCGGCCACGCCCAGGCTGGCGCCGGTGCCCGGGGAGCGTGAGCCCGCGGAGCCCGACGCGATCACCAACCCGGTGGCGATGGTTCGCGTCGACGATGAGGACGACTGACGCCGCCTCCCGCCTCGATCGGGGTCAGGTCAGAGGGTTGCGGCTCATGAGTACCAGGAAGGCGCCGGCCCACACCAGGTTGACGATGTTGAACAGTGCCCCGTCCAGCAGCGGTTTGCCGGGGTAGGGCAGACGGGTCAGGGCGTACCACGGCAGGGCCTGCACCGGCGGGGTCAGGATCAGTGACCATCGGGGGAAGGCGGTGGCCCCGGAGCCCAGAGCGATGCAGACAAGGACCCACCCCAGCGCCGTCAGCCCGATGGCGGGGATCCAGGCCTGCATGAGGAAGCGGTAGAGCCTGCGGGCATGCGCCAGGGCGGCAGGATCGGGCGCTTCGCCGTCCTGGTCTCCCTGACTCATCGTCTTGGCCGACACGTAGGTCCGGTAGGCCGCGTGCGCGCGCTCCGAGGCCAGCGCGAGTGGGTAGAAGGAGGCGTGGGCCAGGGGTGAGAGGCTGAACCCGATGCCGAGCAGCAGCACTCCCACCGTCCCGACCGGCGATCCGCGCAGCAGCACCCAGTGCGCGTAGAGGCCGGCGAGCATGAGCGGGACGGAGTAGTTGGCTACCAACGCGCCCCATCGCAGGCGGGGCTCGTTGATGCGCGTGTAGAAGGCGTAGGCGTCGTCTCCCATGAGATCGATGAAATCGCCGTGCTCGCTCCGGTCGGGCCGATGAAAACCGACGATGAGCGCGTCACCGAGGATCCAGCACAAGGAGCTGATGAGGAAGGCGACGATCGACCAGGTCACCAGCATGCGGGGTCTCCTTGCAACGTCGGACGCGAAGCGCGAGTGCGCGGACCGTGAGGGGCTCCGCGTCTGAACGAGACGGCGAGCCCCAGGCAGTCCTGAAGGTGACGTTAGCCCGGCTGCTCAGGCGGGGGAAGATGCGTCATCTCGTCGGATGAGAGCCCCGGTGTCAGGGCCGACTCGATCCGGTCGAGGCTGAGCAGACCGGCCGCGGCGAGCTCGTCGACGCGTCCCCCGGGGTAGTCGACATACACGTAGGCGGCACGCACCGAGCCGGCGGAGACCCCCTGGGAAGCCGCCCAGGCGTGGACGTAGACGCTGAGCTGGTCCACCGGGACCTGGCGGCGCCCGGTCTTCCAGTCGACGATGAGCCATCCGGACCCATCCAGGCGGCGGAAGACGGCGTCCATGCGGCAGCGCAGGGTGGTGGCACCGATGGTGATCTCCCGGTCGATCTCGGTGTCGACCAGAACGTAGTCGTCCAGGAGCGCCAGGTTCTCCACCGTCCCCAGCCAGCGCTCAACACGTTGCCGGTCCTGGGGGTCGAGGTTGTCGGGAACGCCCGCCTCCCCCAGCCCGAACAGGGTGCCGCGAGCGCTCAGGAGCTGGGCGACGGCGTCGTGGAAGACGGTTCCGAGCCGGCCCGCGGCGCGGGGCTCGGGCGGAAGCGGCCGGCGCAGGTCGAGGGCGAATCGCCGACGGTCGGCGCGCAGGTCGTCCAGGCGGGTGGCGGCCAGGTGCTCGGGCAGGCGGACAGTGGGGGTGGCCGACGTCGCTCGGGCGCGCTCGGCCAGGAGAAGACCTGTCTCCAGCCGCCAGCGTCGCAGTGTGTCATCGCTCGCCTCCGGTTCATGGCCGGGGCTCGTTGGCGCAGCCCTGACGGGAGTCGGCTCAGTGACCAGCTCGGTGGGGATCGCCTCGCTCATGGCGGCGGCGACCTGGGCGGCGGCCGCCTGCCGGGCTCGGCGCAGCGCGGCAGCCCGGTCCGTATCCGTTCCCCCGTCGTCGTGCGATTGCCCGTTTCCCAGCGCCTGAGCACCCGGTGTCTCCGTCTGCCCGGCGTCCAGGGGCCAGGTGCCCACCTGGGTCAGTGCGGTCAGCGGGTTGGGCCGGGACTCATCGAAGTCGACCCATCCGTCTGCGTAGGGGACCAGGAGGTCGCGCCGGCGGAGCTCGGTGAGGAAGCGTGAGGGCCGGCGGGGCTTGGAGGCGGTCTTGGACAGGTGGGAGCCGGTCAGGAGGAGATCGTGGCGGGCCCGAGTGAAGGCGACGTAGGCCAGGCGGCGCTCCTCGCGCAGGCTCTGGCGTCCCAGGGCCTCCTTGTAGGCGGTCATCGTCTCGGTCATGAGGGGCTTGTCCGTCGCGGCCGGGCTGAGGTCGCCGACGGTGAAGGGGGGAAGGTCGTCGGCGTCGGCCCGCAGAGGGAAGGGGAAGGTCGAGGTGCTCCCCATCCAGCCGGTCTCCACCACGCGCAGGTCCTCCTTGACGCTGCTGGTGTAGGAGGGGAAGACCTGCTCGTCCATGCCGGGCACGGCGACGGCGTCCCACTCCAGTCCCTTGGCGGCGTGGACGGTCAGGAGCTGGACCGCCCCGGGCGTGGGGTCGACCTCGGGGGCGCTCATGGCGTCCTCATGCTCCTCGGCGGCGTCGAGCCACTCTAGGAAACCGGTAGGCGTCGGGGTGTCGGTGTCCGTGGCGTAGGCGAGGGCCGTCGCCTGGAAGGAGTCGAGGGCGCGGTGGCCCATCGGGTCGTCGACCCTGGCGGCGATCTCGATGTCGAGACCGAGGGCCTGCTCGGCCAGCGCGACGAGGTCGGGAAGAGGCAGGGCCAGGGCCTCCCGGACGCGCCTGATCGCTCGGGCGGTGCGCAGCGCGACCGCCAGCCCCGCTGGGGTCAGGCCCTGGGAAGCAGTGGCCGTGGCCTCCTCCGCCCCGTCGTCGTGCCATCGCAGCAGGGCGTCAAGGGCCTCGCTGAGCAACGGCGAGTCGACCTGGTCGCCGCTGCCGTCCGCGCCGTCCCGGGTGCTCTGCGTGCTCCGCGCCGGTGGCCGGAGGAGATCACGGGCCAGGCCCGCCAGGGCGTGCAGGTCGCTGGCGCCGATGCCGAAGCCGGTCAGGAGCCTGACCACCCGGTCCCCGCGCTCTGGGTCCGTGGCGGCAGTCAGCAGGGCGCGGACGTCGGCGACCTCGGGGACGTAGAGCATTCCTCCCAGGCCGACGATCGTGTAGGGCAGACCGGTCCTCTCCAGCTCGGCGGCGATGGGTTCCATCTGCGCTCGGGTCCGGCACAGAACGGCCATCTCGGCGTCGGGAGACCAGCGCTCGGCGAGGAAGGCGGCGACGATACGGGCCTCCTCGGCGGGGTCCTGGAGAAAGGCCCCGTGCACAGTCCCGGGCTTCAGCCCGAAGGCGACGGGCCGGGCCCGCAGGGGGGCGACGGCGATGTGCTCCCCCACCGGGTCCCCGTCCTGCACGACGCCGGAGCGCAGCGGCTCGGAGACGGCGTTGGCGACGTCGAGGATGGTGGAGTCGTTGCGCCAGGAGGTCGACAGCTCCAGGACGGGGGCGGCGTCGGCCGGTGGTATCCCGGAGGCGAGGCGGGCGGTGCCACTGGGGTTGAAGCGCTGGTGGAAGGTGTCCAGGGCTCCGGCGCTCGCCCCGCGCCATCCGTAGATGGCCTGGTGGGGGTCGCCGACGGCGGTCACCCCGGAGTCGGCGAAGAGGGCGGACAGGAGGCGGACCTGGGCGACCGAGGTGTCCTGGAACTCGTCGAGCAGGACGGCGGGGTACTGCGCCCTCACCTGGGCGACCGCCTCGGGAACGGACTCGGCGATGGTGCAGGCCAGGGCGATCTGGTCCCCGAAGTCGAGGAGGCCGTGGCGGCGCTTGTAGTCCTGCAGCTCGGCGACGACGTCGAGCAGGGCCTCCCACTCGGTCATGACGGCCGGCGCCTTGCCGACCAGCGTCTTGCAGCCCTTGATGGCGGCCAGGGCGGTGAACTGCTCGCTCAGGTCGGCCAGGTCCTTGGCGGCCTCATCAATGGTCAGCAGGTTCTGGCTCAGGGCATCGCCCAGGACCAGGACGGCACTCGTGTTGTGGATGAGGCTCTCGTTGGGAAGCGGGAGGGTGCGGGCCTCGAGCAGGGAGGTGACGATCTGCCACGAGCGGGCCTGGGTGATGAGGGCGGAGTCGGGGTCGACGCCGATGCGCAGGCCGTGGTCGCGCACCAGGGTGCCGGCGAAGGAGTTGTAGGTGGCGATCATCGGTTCACCGACATCGGTGGCATCGGCGGCATCGGCGCCAGTCCCGTCAGTCTCCGGCGCGGTGACCGGGAGCAGACCGGCGGCACCGAGGCTGGCCAGGCGGGAGGCGACGCGCTGGTCCAGCTCGGCGGTGGCCTTTCGGGTGAAGGTCAGTCCGAGGACCTGGTCGGGGCGGACCTGCCCGGTGGCGACCAGGTAGACGACCCGCTGGGCCATGGTGGCGGTCTTGCCCGAGCCGGCTCCGGCGACGACCAGGAGGGGGCTGAGCCGGTGGGCGATGACGCGCGACTGCTCCTCGGTGGGGGTGTGGATGCCCAGCGCCTCCGCCAGGGTCTGCGGAGTGAGCTCGCGAGCTCTGGTGGGGGTCATGAGACGACTCTCCTTCCCTCGACCTGGACGGGGCAGGAGTCCTTGACCATGCAGGTGCGGCAGTGCTCGCCGGTGCGGGCCTGGAGCAGGGGTCCTGAACCGGCCATGGCCGCGCCGGCCACGAGGTCCTCGGCCCAGTAGTCCTCGGAGACCTCGGCCGCGGTGCTCACGTCCCCGTCGCTGGGCTCGTCCCCGGACCTGTCCGCCGGTTCGAGGGCTGCGGGACTGGGGTCGAGCGCGGCGCCCGGTGGGGCCAGGACGTAGCCGTCACCGGATCGCTTGGAGGGCTCCTTGCCCAGGAGCACAAGGGCTCCGCCCAGGACATGGTGACCTTGTGACGCCAGGGCGAGCCGGTAGGCGGCCAGCTGGGGGTGGCGTTGGACGTCCTTGGGGACGCGTTGCCCGGTCTTGAGGTCCATGACGCGCACGCCGTTGTTCCCGCCTGGGTGGTCCTCATCCTGTTGCTCGTAGCCGCCCAGGTGCTCGAGCCGATCGATGCGTCCGGAGATCGTGACGGGGACGGCGTCGAGTCCGGCTGCACGGATCCGGGCCCCGGCCCGGTCTCGAAGCTCGGGGCTGAGGAGCCGCACGGGGATGTCGACGTCGGCGCGAACGGGCTGCTCGACGTCGGCGCGAATACCCAGGGCGTCGCAGTCACTCAGGTAGGCGTCGAGGCGCTCGATCATGGCGCGGGCGCGGTCGGAGGCCAGGCCTCCCAGCCAGGTATCGGGATAGCTGAGGCCGCCCAGATGTTCCTCGAAGGCCGCCTTCAGGGCAGGGCCGCGCAGGTGCTCCTTCTCCGCCCGCTCGGCGATCTCGTGGATGAGACTGCCCAGGGCCTGGGCGTCGCTGGCGGGGACCGAGCCGCCGTTGCGACTCAGGAACCACTTGAGAGGGCAGGCGGCCAGGCCCTCAACGTCGGAGGGGCTGACTCGTATCCGCTCCCCCTCGGCGACGAGAGGGCTGGTGGAGGTGGGGCCTGCCGCACCGATCCAGGTGGCGGGGTCGGCGCCGGGAACGTCCCGGCGAGCGAGATCGGCCAGCAGCTCGACGGCGACCTGGCCGCGCCGGCGCTCCTCGGCGGTGGCCGTCTCCAGGTTCCCGGCGACAGCCGCACGGCGCAGCTCCCCCACCAGGCCGCGCAGGGTGAGGTCTCCGGTGTCGGGGCTGAGGAGGGGGGCGCCGTCGGCATCGGTCAGGGCAATCCCGGCGCTCTGGGCGATCTCTGTCAGAAAGGGTGAGGGGGCGTGCTCGGCGTCGGCGGTGGCGGTCAGCAGAAGGCGTCTGGTGGCGCGGGAGAGGGCCATGATGAGCATGCGGCGCTCGTCGGCGCGCACCTGTGCCCGCGCGGCGGCAACGGCGCCGGCCCCGTCCCCCGACGCGGTGACACCTGCCGCCAGACGGTCGGTGACCGCGTCGACGAGGAGGCCGGTGCGGGTCAGGGAGTCCCTCAGGCGCAGGTCCGGCCAGCGGTCCCGCTCCAGCCCGGTGACCACGACGAGCTCCCACTCCTGGCCCGCGCAACGAGCCGGGGTCATCACGGCGACGCCCTCCGGGCGCCGGCCCTGGGGGGCGACGGAGTCCGAGGGCAGGACCTCGGCGTCGAGCTCGCTCAGGAAGCTGGACGCGTCCTGGCCCGGATGACGCTCGGCCCAGACCTCAGCGCGCTTGAAGAGGGTCGTGACGACGTCGAGGTCGTGCTCGGCGGCCTCGGACAGGAGCGAGCGCACGGAGCTTCCGGAGGGCTGCAGGGCGACGGCCCGCCAGGCCTCGGCCCGGTCGGAGGCGTGCCAGGCGGCCCAGAGCAGGGCCTCGACATCGCGAGGGGCATCGGCAGGCACTCCCCCGACGGCAGCGCGCAGTGCCTCAATGATCCGGGCGGCGGTGAGGAGCCGATCCGCCTGGGCGCCCAGTGGCTCCCCGTCCAGGGACCGGGCGAAGGCGGAGGCCTGATCGGTATCGGCCACGAGGGACAGGAGGGCGACGTCGGCACCAGTTCGAGGAGCGGTCCTGGTGGTGGCCTCGGTGGAGACGCCGGGCTCACTGGGCTCGGCCCCGCTGACACTCGTGACCGCGGCCTCCGGGTCCTGGCGCAGCCTGCGGCGCAGCCGGCGCAGGTCCATGGTGGTCAGCCCCACCAGGGGGCTGGTGAGGAGGTTGATGGCGGCCTCACGCTGAGGCGGTTCGCCGCACCCACCGAGCTGGTCGCGGATGGCGGCGCGCACGATGTCCAGGAGCGCGGCGGCCGCAGGTTCTGCGCGCAGCAGCACCGCGGGCGTGCGGGAGGCCAGGGGAACGCCCCGCCGGCGCAGGTCCCTGGCGAGTGACTCGGCGTCGGCGGCGCTGCGGACGATGACCGCCATCTGCGACCAGGCAGTGCCGTGATGGACGTGCTCGAGCCTGAGAGCCCGGGCGACGTGTGCACGTTCCTGCCAGGCGGAGGAGGCCAGGATCGCCTCGACACCGGTCGGCGCCGTCACCCGGTCCGCGTCAGGCGCCCCGGAGCCGCGCGAGGCCGAGGTACGGGGGACCAAGGACGCCTGCCGGTGGGCCGCCGTGCCGGTCACCGGGACCCGGGCGCTCTGGTCGGCGACCACCGCCGCGATCGCCGGTTCGCCCCGGTAGCGGGTAGTCAGCCGCAGGCGGCTGGCTCCGAGACCCGTGTGGTCCTCGGCGGCGACGAGCAGGCTGGGCGTGCCGCCGCGGAAGGTCTCGACCGCGACATCGGGGTCTCCCAGTACCGCGATCTGCGCCCGGTGCCCGTCGGGGTCCGGGGCGGCCAAGGCCGTCAGGAGCCTGGCGGTGGCGGCCGTGCAGTCCTGGTAGTCGTCGACGATGATGAGATCGGGGACGGGTCGGGGGACGGTGACGGCGTCGGAGTCCCAGGATCCCAGGGCTTCCACGGCTCGGTCCTGGAGACGGGCGGTATCCATCTTGCGGGTCTGCGCCCTGCGCTCGGCACTGGTCCGGCCCTGCGCGTCCCACGTGCGCAGAAGCTGGGCGGCCGGCCCCCAGATGGGGACGTTGAGCCGGCGTCCCAGATCGGCCAGCTCATCGGCGGTGACGCCGAGCTCCCCGGCGCGCGCCAGGAGGTTGCGCAGCTCGGAACGGAAGGCCCTCGAGCCTGTCGCCTCGACCGGGAGTCCCGGCCAGCTGATGGCGCTGACCATCGAGGCCAGGACGGAGTCCTCCTCCGCACCGGCCAGAAGGACCGGGGGAGGCAACGGGTCGGGCCGCCTGGTCAGCGAGGTGGTCAGGATCGTCAGGGCCAGGGCGGCCGGGGTGCGGACCCGTACGACGCCATCGCCGTGGCCCTCGCGCAGCAGGTGGGCGGCTCGTCCCCGCAGCCAGTCCGCACGCGTGCGGGTGGGTGCGAGCAGAACGGCGTCCCGGCCGCCTGCGACCGCCTCGGCCAGCAGCCTCAGGGCCAGAGACGTCTTACCGGTCCCGGGAGCCCCCAGGACGACGACGTTGGATCCGTCGGCCACGCGATCCAGGACCCGCTGCCCATCGGCGTCAGCGGCGGGGAGCTCGGGCGCCTCGGGGGGCGGAAGGAGATGGACGGGGTCCTGGGACATGGGACCATCTCACCACGGGTCACCGACAGGAACGCGCACTGTTAAAGGATCGTCACCGACAACCGTCCCCTCAGCGCCGGGAAACCGGCGGGTCGCCTGTCCGCGTGGCGCGAAACGGCGCGGTGCCGGGGGTAATCGGACCTCTGGCGCGCCCGGGCGCCTCTAGGATCAGGGCAGGTTCACGCCGCCTCTCCCCCGATGGGCGGCACGCCGCTCAATACGGCACACAGACAATGCGAAGGAGTCCCATGCAGGTCACGATCGGAATCAAGCACGCCAGCCGCGAGCTCTCACTGGAGACCTCTGACTCCCAGGAGAAGGTGCTGGCCGCCGTGGCCGACGCCGAGACCAAGGCCGTCACCCTCAGCGACGACAAGGGCCGCAAGGTCTTCGTGCCGGCCGGCTCCCTGGCGTACATCGAGCTCGGTGAGGCCGAGCCCCGCCGGGTCGGCTTCGGTATCTGAACCGCCTCCTCTCGACGAACGCGCAAAGAGCCCAGATCCTGCGGAGCATCATCCCAACCGTTCCGCCGTTGATCTGGGCCCTTGCCGTTGTTCTCGGCGTCCTGCCAGGAGGCTGATATCAACATTCCCGGATATCCGGGGAGCCGGGTGGTAGCAGCCGCTCGACTCCCTGCCCTGATCCCAGACCATCGCCCGCGAGACGGCATCGGATCTAGGCTCTCTGAGACGACGAACCGACACAGCAGGAAACTAGGACTGGTCAGCATGAACCTGACGGAGCAATTCGCTCATATGGCGACTGGCGCGATGTACGACGACCTGACGCCCGAACTCATCGCAGCAAGGGTCGAGACCGTCCAGGCCATCGATGTCTACAACCGCTCCTACGGTCGGCCCGCTGAGGAACGCGAGGCCCTGTTGCGTCGGATCGTGGGATCGATGGGCCGCGAGGTGAGCCTCGAGCCGACGTTCCGGTGCGAGTTCGGACGCAATATCCATCTCGGCTCCCATTTCTTTGCGAACTTCGACTGCGTCATGCTCGACGGCGCCCTCATCACCATCGGAGACAATGTGCTTCTGGGTCCCAAGGTCGGCCTGTACACCTCCAACCACGCGCTGGATCCTCGTGAGCGCGCCGACGGCGCCTGCCGAGCTCGTCCGATCACGATCGGCGACGACGTCTGGATCGGTGGCAACGTCACGGTCCTCCCCGGCGTGACCATTGGCTCGGGTAGTGTCGTCGGAGGAGGCAGCGTTGTCACCCGCAGCATTCCCCCCGGTGTCATCGCTGCGGGCAACCCGGCTCGGGTGATTCGGGACGTGACCGAGTCCGATCGCACCAACTACCGGCCAATCCACTGACACCTGGCCCAACGGAGCTGTCTACCCCTCGATTCTTCACGTTGTCAGGATGCGGACCGATACAGTCTCTCTCATGAGGTCGCCCGTGCTCGCCGTCGTGTGCGCCGTCTTGTTCTTCGTCAACGGCGTGCTGCAGCTTCTGCTGGCCCTCGGACTTCCCTTAGGCCGGTTCGTCCTGGGCGGTGCCTATACCGTCTCCCCGCTCCTACTCAGGCCGGTCAACCTGGCACTCTTCCTGGCCTGGTTCGGTTGCGCCCTGGCATACCTCAGGTACGGCAGCCTGCTGCGCCGTCCTCTACGTGAGCGCACCGCACGTAGCATTGTGTACGTCTCGACCCTGTGGCTGTTCATCGCCTCGGTGTTCAACCTCTTCATCACCACCAGCGACGTCGAGCGCTATGTCACCGGGACACTGTCGACTCTCGCGTGCGTCCTGAGCATGTGCCTCGTACGGCGCCGCGACAGGCCCCACCTCTGCCCCTGCAGGATCAGTCCCCACCGTTAGGCTGGGGTGCATGGACCACCAAGACGGCCAATGGGGCCTGCTCAGTCAGTGGATCGCGCAGTCGCAGCGCATCGTCTTCTTCGGCGGTGCCGGGGTCTCCACGGAGTCGGGGATCCCTGACTTCCGAGGCGCCAAGGGCTTCTACCACCAGGAGCGAGAGATCCCCCTGGAGCAGGTCCTCTCCATCGACTTCTTCACCGTGCACCCGCAGGCCTACTGGGAGTGGTTCGCGCAGGAGATCGCCCGCGAGGGCGTGGCCCCCAACGCGGCCCACAGGCTTATGGCCGATCTGGAAAGGGCCGGGAAGCTGTCTGCCGTGGTCACGCAGAACATCGACGGCCTCCACCAGCGGGCCGGCTCCCAGCGGGTCCTCGAGCTGCACGGCAACTGGTCGCGTCTGACCTGCACCGGCTGCGGTGAGCACTTCACCCTGGACGACGTCGACGGCGCCCGCTCCGGCGAGGTCCCCCACTGCCCCGCATGCTCCTCGGTGCTGCGGCCGGACATCGTGTTCTACGGGGAGATGCTGGACAACGACGTCATGGAGGGGGCCGTGCGGGCCATCTCAGAGGCGGACCTGCTGATCGTGGCCGGCACGAGCCTGGTCGTCTACCCGGCGGCGGGCCTCATCGACTACTACGCCGGTGAGCGCCTGGTCCTCATGAACGCGACTCCCACGCCGTACGACTCCCGCGCCGACCTCATCATTCGTGAGCCGGTCGGCCAGGTCTTCCAGGAGCTGGAGCGTCTGAGGCGACAGCCCTAACCGATTCCCTGGTCCTCGAGGTCCACGTAGCGCTCGGGCGCATCGGACTCGCTGAGGGTGGCCGCGTAGTCGGGCACCTCGCTCTGGAGGGAGCGGTCCGTGCGGCGGTAGCCCGACGACGGCAAGGAGGACTTCTTCGGGAACGTCATCTCGGGACGCTCCACGTGCTCGTAGGGAATGGACTCCAGCAGGTGGTGGATCATGTTGATGCGCGCCTTGCGCTTGTCGGCGGACTCCACGACGTGCCAGCGCGCGGAGTCGATGTCCGTGTGGACGAACATCTCGTCCTTGGCGCGCGAGTAGTCCTCCCAGCGGGGCAGAGACTCCAGGTCCGTGAGCGAGAGCTTCCAACGCCGCATAGGGTCGGTCATCCGCGACTTGAACCGTTTGTACTGCTCCTTCTGGGGCACGGAGAACCAGTACTTGCGCAGCAGGATGCCGTCGTCGACGAGCATCCTCTCGAAGACCGGGCACTGCTGGAGGAAGCGCCGGTGCTCCTCCGGGGTGCAGTAGCCCATGACGTGCTCGACGCCGCCGCGGTTGTACCAGGAGCGGTCGAACAGGCAGATCTCGCCGGCGGCGGGCAGGTGCGCGATGTAGCGCTGGAAGTACCACTGGGTGCGCTCACGCTCGGTGGGTACGGGAAGTGCGACCACGCGCGCGATACGCGGGTTGAGGTACTCGGTGATCCGTTTGATCGCCCCACCCTTGCCGGCCGCGTCACGGCCCTCGAAGATGACGACGACGCGGGCGCCGGTGGCCCTGACCCACTCCTGCATCTCGACCAGCTCCGCCTGCAGCCTCAGCAGCTCGGCCTCGTACAGGGAACGGTCCATGGTGGGGTGCTTCTTCGCCATACTTGAGTTTCTCACAGATCTCATCCAAGCGCGCAGGCAGACAGGACCCGTTTACGTAGTCCTAGCCTGCGGTCAGGCGTTTCAAAATTCACCCAGCGCGGACCCGGGGCCGCGCAGTTCACCTCTCGCGCAGTCCAGCAGCCATGGAGGCGATTCCCTCGGACAGCCTATTCACATCCGTTGTTCGGGGCATCAGGCGTCCCTCCGTAGAGATCTGCGCAAGGGATCGGGCACTGTCCAGACCGAGCCCGCAGGTGATTATGCGGATCCCCTTGTCGACCAGGGCACTGGCAATAGTCTCCGCCTGCTGCGCGTCCCCTAAGTCACCGTCGCCGAAGATCGCGATGACCAGATCGCCACGGCACTCCTCCAGGAACTCGCCCGCACGGCGCAGGGCCGGGCAAACATTGGTTCCGCCATTGATCGTCGCGGCATTAATCAGAGCGCGCGCAGTTGCGCCATCGGAAGTCGGTGCAGCCGAGTCTACGACGGTGTGATCCCAAAGGATGGCACCCGCCGCGTACCCCTCCTTCCGTGCGGAATCGAGGAAGGCGAGACAACCCTCCTGAGCCTGAGTCAGGTTGCAGAGCATGGAACCGGATACATCCAGGCACAGGACGACCACACCGCCGAAGGCTTTGGTCAGCTCCTCATAATACGCCCCGACCGGCCATTGTGTCAGAGGCCGGGCCCGCTGTGCGTCGCACGGGAGCCACTCCTGAGCCTGCGTCACCGGCACGAGAGCAGATCCGCTGATCCGCCTGGTCAGACGTTCCAAGCGGTCCGGCGCGCCGCCCCCTTCCCTGCGAGCACGCACAGTGAGCGTCCGACCATCCTGAAATGCTGCAAAATGCGGAATACTGTCCGCATCCATACTCACCTCGAGCACCACCTCACCACCTTGCGAACCTTTCAGACCAGAAATCTCCAGGAGCGCAACGTCGCGGTGGAACTCCCGCTCTGGCTGAGCAACAGGGCCGAGCTGCTCCACCACGGTCACCATGGCACGACCCTGTTCATACGCAAGGGTCGTCATTGAGATCCGTCGTTTATGGACCGGCAGCGCTTCGTTGGCCCCGATGACAGGGACGACGATCTCCGCTCCACCCGGCGCGCAGGAGTCGCGCAAAACCAGGCCAATCTGCCTCGGTGCGACCGTGAGTACGCTGCGAGCAAGAAGCCGATGGCATCGACCCCCCAGATCACGAGCCAGTACCGCAGCACCTTTGGCCACGCAAGTGTCCGGATCGCGCAGGACCGTTCGCATGCCCAGGCGTTGGGCAACAGCCCGCGCCACCTGGGGCATCCGCGAGGATCCGCCTACGAGGACCGCCTCACGCGGGGACTCGACCCGCCCGACAGCAGCGGTGGTCAGGAGGCGGTGGGCTACCTCTATAGTCTCGTCGAGCAGATCCGCGGTGGACTGCTCGAACTGCTTCCGAGTAACCGTCACCGAGGCATGGTGCCCGTGACGGCGTAACCTCACACTCGCCTCCGCACGGCGCGACAGGGAGATCTTCATCTCTTCCGCACGCCCGCGGATCTGCTCCAGAAAATCGGTATCGTCCTCCGCCTCCGGGTCGGCCGCGATCTCAACCCAACGCTCCAGGACCAAGAGTTCAAGGCGCTCATCCCAGTCGAGACCGCCCAGATGGCAATTGCCGTCGACCGCGACAACGCTCGCCGGTCCGTAACCGCGCTGCTCGATGACGGTGACATCAAAAGTACCGCCACCCAAGTCGTAGACCAACCGGGTCTCGCCCTCCTGCAATTCGCCGACCACCGACAAGGAGGCCGCTACTGGCTCGGCCAACAGACCAAGGCAGTCTAACCCCGCGATGCGGGCAGCGGCGCGGGTGGCCTCCCGCTCAGCAGCCCCGAAGTACGCCGGGACCGTAATGACTGCGCGCACCCGTCCCGGCCCCAGCTCCGCCTCGGCCACCTCAGCCAGGTGACGTAAAATGATCCCTGAGATCCCCTCCGGTCCGTACTCTTCGCCGCCGAAGAACAGGGTGGTTGCCTCGCCCATCTCTCGCTTGATCCCGATGACGACGGAGTCAGGATCCACGGCTGCCATGAGGGCGGCCTCCGCCCCCACCTCCCACCGCCCTCCGTCGAAGTGAACGACGGAGGGCGTCCAGGGGCCATCACCCTCAGCGTCGATGATGACGGGAGTACCTCCGCCCGTATCGTGGGCAACCACGCAGCGAGTGGTTCCCAAATCGATCCCGACAACGACATCCATGACGGATCTCCCTTTCGGTTCAGTTCTCAACCCCGCATGCGCGAATAAGACTATCGGCGAAGGCTTCGTGGACCATATTCCTCACGGTGATCTGACGGATCTGACAGCGCATGACATGATGCGCAGTTCCGACTCCCAGCAGCGGCTCCAGGCGCAAAGTTTCGTTGCGGATGTGCCTTTCGACGTCCTGGGCCCTGTCGCGCCACCGGTTGGTCTCCATAAGGCGCAGGCCGAGCCCCGGGCCGGCCTCGTACTGGGTGCGTGTGACAATCCCCAAGGCGCACACTTCCCCGCACCAAGGGCAGATCCTGCGGTTGCGCACTAGGGGAACGGAGAAGTCGAGGCCCGCCTCGCGCGTGACTCCCCTTCCGGACTCCCACAGTTCGAAGGCGGCGACCAGCGCCTTGTCCACCGCCCGAGCATCAGCCAGGAGGCCCTCGAGGCGTTCCTGGACCAGCAGGCGGCGCAACCCCGCCCACACCAGGCACGGCACACCCGTCTGAAGCGGGGGTGCCAAGGCGGCCAGCGCAGTGTGCACACAACGGCGCAGCGCGGCGCCGTCCCCTGCGCCTTCGCGCGCCCCGGCGAGGAACAAGGCCAGATGCGGCGCCGCGGCATCCGCCTGACTCCAGGCACGGAAGTGACAGTGCTCCGCGCCATGACAACAGGGCCAATCGTCAGGCGGGGACACGATGCGGCGCGAGGCGCCAGCACGCGACGCAGGTTCCGCCGCAGAGACCGCGATGGTCTGCGGCTGGGGTCGCGCCCGTGCGGAGATCACGGCCTGCCCGGCACGCAGCAGGCCCAGACACCGACTCTCCTCCGGGTGCATGCTCATAGTTCCGGCCACTCTGGCCTGGTCGTCGGGGTGAACCACACGGTGGATGATCTTGAGATTCGTGTTGCGCAAGACCTCAGGACTGACTCGTGAGGGACTTTGATCTACGACGACCACCTGCTCCCCGTATGCCCGTACTTCGGCGAGCATGCCGGAGAGCAGATCGGCAGAGACTTTGCTGGCGCTAGTGGCTTCCGGATCCGCAGACTGCGGAATATCGGGAATGACCCGATGGGCCTCCTCCAGGACCAGGAGGTGGCGCACGCCCCCAACGGTATCCCAACGGCGAGCCATCGCCCGCACTGCCATGGTCAGGACGAGTACGAGAAAGGACCGCTCCTCATCATCGCCCAAGTCCGCCAGGGTGAGTACTACAGGTCCGTTCATAAGTTGAGAAATCATGCTGGAATTTGGCGAGCACAGACGCGCGGCTCGCAAAGGCGCCAGGAGTAGATCCAGGCGCGTAGCGATAATGGCCCGAATATTGGCCTGTGGCTCACCTGCATACCCCAGAGAGGCGGCGATAGGGTCGAGGAGGCTCCTCACATCGTGGAGTGTGGCACCGCGAGGCCCCCCGGGCTGTTCCGCAATCCGATCGAATAGCTTAGTCACCACGTAGGGCGCTGGCGATGGCATGGCGAAAGAACCGACGAAGGCCTGAGCCACCCGAGCGAGGTGATCGGCCTGGTCTTCGCCCTCCTGGGCTCGCATGAGATCGAGTCGGACGTCCCGGCCTCGAACGAGGGTCAGACCCCCGTCAAAGCGGTCCGCCACGCGCTCGTACTCATCCTTGACGGGGTCGATGAGTAGGAAGGGCACGTGGTGACGATTCCAAACTTGAGAGAGCAGGCGGAGCAGGCTGGTCGATTTGCCAGAGCCAGTAGATCCGGTGAGGAACGCGTGCCCCTCCAGGTCGTCTAGGCCGATGTGAGCCCGCAGGTCAGTGCCCCAGGCACAGCCCAGGTCCAAGGGACGAACAATATCGGCCCCATGGCGGTGAGCCGGAAGCGCCGGGCGAGAGAGAAGCCCGGGAACCGAGGCACCGGGGCTCGCCATGACTCCAGCAAGAGTTCGCGAGTCAAGGAGACTGGTAGGGGCAGGCGCCCCGCCCATCTGGGAGACCTCCAAATCTCGGGTCATGACATGCAGCCCATCCTCCTGGCCGAGCAGCCCATGCAGACAGGCCAAGACAGCGTCCAGCTCCGGCTCGGTTCGGGCCGTCACCCAGGTATCGACCGCCCATCCCCCGCGAGCCTCCATAAGGGACACCAGACGGCGAAAAGCAGCGACATGGTCTATGACGAGACTCCATGCAGCCGATGTCGTCGAACTGCTGACAGTGCCGGTCACCTGCTGGGTCCGGGTCAACCGCTCGGCGGCCCGCTCCTCCAGTTCCACCAGGAGCTCCTCAGCCGGCTCCAATGCTCCGGGGCGTTGCGCCGAGCAGCGCAATTCGACGGACCATTGCCCGTTCACCGAGGGCAACAGCTCCAGGAGCGAGACTCCTCGGGGCGAACCGGGTGAGTCCCCATTCAGCAGTGGTCTCACTCTATGGACCACTCCGGCGCACAGTCCGCCAGTCAACTCCGGCTCCGGTTCGGGTTCCAAATCGTAGAACGGGGCAAGCATGAGCTGGCAACGCCGTGCGGCTGCCTCGTCCCCCAGTCCAACGCTCCACTTGATCCCACTCGCATCCGTGTGTCCGAGGCGAAACACTATGGTGCCGCCCGTACCGGAGGCGGCACGGAGAAAGCGTTCGAGTGCGCTCGCAGTCCCCATCTCCTCCACCGGCACCGCCATGATACGGAACCAGATCATGCCAACGGCGGTATCCGGCTGCGCGCACTCCTGTCGGGCGAAGGGGCCGCGACGCAGCGAGGCAAGCGACGCCTGCGCATCCGTCGAAATCGACGCTGCCAGTCCCATGAGCTCCTCAGGAGGCACGACGATGCTCATGGAGTCCTGGCCCGGGCGACGTCAGCGAGCACAGATTCGAGCAAGTTGGGGGATCCGATGCACAACGCCTCGCCTCCGTCAGTCACCACCCAGGGCGTCATGCCAATGGGGGTGGAGGCACGATCCGCCCAGCGCATCAACCAGCCGCCTTCGATCCGCTCCAAGCTGAACCTCTCACGGGGATAGCCCGAAGCTTCCTCGAGGATCCTCCAGACTTCTTCCATGGTATTGTGCTCAGTCACAGTTTCTCCCCCTCGGGATCCCAGAATGCGGCCTGGTGCCAGGCCTGCGGGTGCAAGTGTTCCACGTCGTGTCCGTCGAGCAGGTCCCGAGCGCCCTCGACGCAACCGATCTGCCCGTCAACGAGAAGAACCTCACCCTCGTAGTTGACCAAATTGTAAGCGTGAGCCCACCCACCCTTTTGCGTGCTGACAACATAGGCGCTCGATCCGGCTCCGCCCCGCTCCAGGCGTGCAATCACCTCCGCGCCTCCGATGTCCTCAAGGAGCCCCGTCCACTGCTCGACGCGCCAGGTACACTCGCCGCTCTTGAGCAGACCCGCTGCTACCTCTCCGCTCCCACGCCAGGTCCGCTCAACGCATCGAGCACAATCGGCGCAGTTTTTCCCGTAAGGGTTTCCCCGCCCCTCCCAACGCGGATTAATGCGATCCGCCCAACGTCGGGGATCCTCGAAACGTTCCGCGACGGGGAAATAGGCCTCGGTGGGCTCGATGAAGTCGTCGAATTCTGCTCGGAAATCAGCATCGGGGTGTGCCTGCCACTCCCGAGAAGTGCGGGCGCTCGACCATAGATCAGTATTCTCGATCCCGGCATCCGCGACCCCTAACGTTTCCCAGGCGCCATCTCTGACGCCGTCCACACCTTCCGGATGTGACAATACCTCTTCCCAGGACCCATCAGGCTCTGTCCAAGAGTTCTCCAATCTAAGGTTCACAGCATCCTCCTTAGGATAACAAATGCGAGCATCAGGACAATGATCGATGCTGCAATAACGTACGGCTGACGACGGACACGAACATCGACGTAGCCGGTCGTCGTTGCCCCTGTTTCAATGTTGGTCAGGTGACTGACCCGCACCAGACCCGTACGGCGCTCCATGAGTCCCCGGGCCGTCACCCGCTCTCCCATTCGAACAGGAACTCCCAGCAACTCCCCCCGGATGTAGCAGTCATAACGCACCCCTTCTGAATTCTGGATGACGAACGGATGGCGCTCGAGGATAACAAACCTCTCCTGCTGACGCTTCGACGAACTCGTGAGCAGAGTCGGAAGCAGAAAGCGCAACGGGCCGATCAGACACACAATAATGATCTCGACCAGCCTCAGAGGCAAAAGAAGGCACCCGCGGGCCGCAGCGCTCGCTACCAGAGCATTGCGCAGATCGACGGTCTCTTTAACCACATCCCCGACACTGTCAACAGTGCCGTCCAGGACGATTGCGCCTGTAATTGACGTCCCACTGGGATGATCGACCATCTGGGTTCCGTCATGGCGGGAATGCGCCGGACACGGACGGGGCACAGAGGAATAGCCGGGGTCCGGGGTAGGAGGGGGCCATCGTCCCCCGGTACCAGGATCGGGAGTTCGGGGCGCTCCAGCACGGTTAGCGCCGGTTCTGGCAGCCCACGTCCGTGAGGTCGAATGGTCGTTGGCAGGGTCACCCGCCCGGCGGCGTTCTTGAGCCTCCAGCTCTCGCTTCCGAGACTCCGGAGTGCGGTAGAAACACTTCGAGCACCACCCTCCGCGAAGGATGCCGTCGCCACATCCTGGGCACCTCAGCTTGTTTACATCCGCCACGATTATTCCCAAGGGAATGGAACGGCGTTGGCTAGGTAGTACTGCAGCATGGTAAGCCGGTCTACCCAATCGGCGAGCAAGCTGTCTCCACCACCCCAAACGTACCACTCGGCGACGAGAAGGAAGAGCACAACAAGCAGGGTCGCGTGGATCACTATCCATATCGTCCGGTATTGCTTGTACGACGCCGGAACTTTTGCAGTCATCACATTTCCTCACCTACAGGCCGAGTAGCCATTTCGACGGACTCAGGCTGGAGCACCGCCGCTCCGTTGAGAGCGGCAACACGGGACACCACTCCCCACGGGGACATGGGATTCTCGTTCGGCAACTGGTGCATTGAGTCACATGCGAAATACTCCACGGTGCCGAAATCCATACGGAAACTCTGGAGCGCCGCATCCATTCCGTTGTTCGCAAGCCACTGGCGCACCGCGTCCGAGGTCACGGACTCACCCAGGACACCGCAGCACGGCAGAGAACGAAGTATATCCGCCTTGGAGACCACGACCAGCAATGAACGCTTGTGGAGATCCACGCCCTGCGCGCGCAGCCGGTCCATGACTGTGTGGTAGGCGTTGATCTGATCTGATGGGGCGATTTCTACGCCCTGGTTGTCAGGGAGGGACTGCACGAACTCTGTCTGTACGTCCTCCAGACCCAGCGGATCGAGGAGGAGAACGTAGGCTGGCACCGCCTCCAGGAAAGGCAACTCGTTGGACGTCTCCCAATCCCCGAAGAACTCCCCCGCAGCATCGATAATATTGAGTTCGATGCTCCCGCGACCATCTTCCGTCACACGGTAGGGCAGTGCTTTAGGCATCACATGAGGGGTCTTGAGCGTACGCCGCCCGGCCGCTACCAGATCCCGAGAGTCCTCTAGGAAGGCCTCGGCTTCACCGTCTAATGCCCTCATAGAGCCGCGACTCGTCAGGCCGTCGGCAACCTGGACCAGCGACATGCGCAGGAAACGGGTCTTACCGGCGGCAACGGCGCCGATAACTGGGAGCACGACCACGTGACGGATCCCTGCCTCGTCAGGCATTACCTCGCCGCAGTACGGGCATACGACCTTCAACGTCCGGGAGGCTACCGAGACGGTGTTCGGTAACTTGGCGCCACACTCGCACATCCGGTGCAGCAGTCCCTGAGGTCCGGGTTGGACCACATAATGCACCGTACTGCACTTCGTGCACTGATATGCCGGGGCCGAAGTAGAGCGTAAACAGACGCTGCACATCATCGACTTGTGCGCACGATGCCGGGATCTAGACTCGTGCCAGCGGATCGTCGTCTGCACCGCCGCGCTCACGAATGCCACCATAGACTGGCCCACCCACATGACGCCCTGCCAGGTTAGTACTGAGACTGCCGTGCCGATAATGAAGCAACTGATCGCGGGCAGGACGGCCACCGACCAGATGAGCCAGAGCAGAGCGCGGATCGCCACGCTGCGTAGGGTGTCCTTCCAGTCTCCAACGAGTCCCTGAGCAGATTTGGGTCCCCTACTCGTGAAAATAGCCCAAGCGGCACGCATACGCTCAACCGACAGGTCGCTGACAGCTGACCGGTCGAAGCGCGCCTGGTAGGGAACGTAAACAGGCCAGGCACGGTCCCACCCGTGAGCAGCGTTCTCTCCGCGCGGTGCGTTCTTGACGATCTCCCCCGCCGCCATACGCGCCGGCGTTGCCACCTGCGCACGCCCCTGCACGAGTACCCGGATGGGAATGACGAATCCGTGCAGGAGCCCGCCCACCAACCCGAGGACTGCCGTTACCGCGCAGTACACGACCACCAGCGCAAGGATCCTCACCAGGATGGCAAGTATGATCCACACCACCATGACGACGAGGAAAATTGCGATCATCAACAGGAGCAGAGCAACAACAACGTCCTCCATCAGATTCGCCCCCGTCTTCTCATACGCCGCAGTTGGCGCTGAACCGAATTTCCCAGACGCTCGGCCGTTGATCGGCCCTCCAGCGCCCTGATCTGGTCGAGCAGGTCATAGCGCTTACCCCGTTGGAGCTCCTTCTCCATCTTCCGACGGGCACCGCGCATACGGACATCTCTCCAGAACGCCGTCACGGCATCCCCGGCAGCGACGGCCAACGGCGAATTGTCCCCGGCTAGAGCCAGGCTCACGGCAGCTTCCAGCATCCTGGTGTCTGCCCTTCCGAGACCATCCCTCAGAGTGCCGTCGAGCATGCGGGCGACCACGCGCTGATCCTTGTCTGACAGGTCTCGGATTACGTCATCGGCGGCTCTATAGTCAGAGGCGAACAGGGCAGCCTGCACCAGGGTGTCGGCGTAGGCAGCGAGTAGGGGATGGGTCAACTCGTTATCGTGCAGCGCACGCAGCCCCTGGTTGACCTCTTGGTCCCATGGCTGGCAGCGCTTGAGCGCACTATGGAGCCATTCAAGGACGTCAATACGCTCCCGCAGCACACGCTCGTCTACTTGACGTTGTTTGCCGGCGGGAGTACGCGCTGCCAACGCTAGCCAGCGGACGCGAGTACACGCTGACTGCTCGGGGGAGGTGAGTCCGACTAAACGGTTCTCCAAAGCATCGTGCAGCCGTTCGTGAGTGCGCAACCATGCATCGACAAGGGCTTCATTTCCACCGGCAGCAACTTCGGCCAACGGCCAGGCGCTCGCTGGCAGCAGGGCACACAGGCTCTTCAGCGCTTCTGGAGAGTCCAACAACCGTGGGTCCAGCCCTTGACGCAACTGCCGGAAGGCGTCCAGTTCTGGAGTGCCGATGAGCACCTGCGGACGTGCGAGGAGAGCATCCCACTCCCCCCGGGCCAGGGGTGCGATCTTCTCTTCGCTCTGGGCCCAGTGCCCAGGCAGATCCCGACCGACCAAGCGCGCTATCTCCTCACCGCGCCCTGAATCAATCAGGAACTCCAAAGCACGGGGCGAAGACAGGCACACGCGAGCAGCCTCAGTCAAGAGGCGGAAGCGCTCAGTTCCCGGCAGGCAATCCAGGAGTCCGAGGTCTCCCAGGAGCGTCCAGAACGCCGGCAGGAGGTCTCCCGGAACGGCCGCAACCAGGGCGGTCGTGTCGTGGGCGACCGAGCGCAACAGGTCGTCGTCATCGTCCCAGCACAACGGAGGTCTACCAGCAGCGTGTTGAACTAGCCAGGCTTCCAGCACGGCTGGTTGATTCCTCCCCCAGCTCAGACACAGCGAAGCAAGCCGCAGGGCCAGGCCCGTTTCCCTGAGCCGGGCCAGTTCCCAGACGAGTTCCCCCGTCAAGCCGACAGCGTCCGCCGAGACCGGTGAGCACGCTTGAAGGAGCCCCACGAGTTCTTCACCCCAAAGGGGGACCGCGTCGGGATCCTCCCGGCATAGTCCGCACAGTAACTCGACGACAGCAGGGATGTCGTCGGAGCACGGCTTCCCGGTCTCCAAAAGCACGATGCCGGCCAGTCGTGCAGCCGTGTCGGGAGAGCAAACCCGTGCCCAGGAGCGGCTCGTGGAAATTGCAGCGAGCGCCTCGTCGGCATCCATAGTGAGGAACCACTGCGCGTGACGGCGGGCGGAGGAACTGGGTTCGACGGGCGTGCAGCGCTCGTGAAGCACGTCGAAGAGATGGTACCCCTCCGCGTCCGGGCGTACTTCGCCATCAAAGAGCGGGTGGACGCCTACGAAGGTCGCGGGAGCGGATATGGGCTCTTCCGCGAAGGAGTGCACTGAGCTGTCCAGCGCCTCCTCATCCGCCATGGCCAATTGCGCCAGCGATATCCACCGCACGACGATGTCCTGATCCTCGTGCTCAATGAGGAGCTTGCGGGCGGCGGAGCCGCCGGTCAGTTCCACCAAGGTGAACAACTGCGCCAGGTGATTCATGGCCCAAGGCTGCCCGCGCACCCAGGCCTGAAGCCCTTCGGGTTCGAAGGCCGGGTCTAGGGCTAGGGGCGTGGGCCAGGAGCCACAGTGCCCGTAAACCTCGGAGGATGGCCAGTTGGGGGCGCTCCATAATTGCGCAGGGCGAGAAGGCAGAATATCCCAATCGTCTCTGGTAAAAATGGCAAGACTATAGGCATTACCGTCCCTCCCACTGGCGGTGCGGCGGGCCAATGATCGCCCCCGGAGGATGACGTGTGCCCCGTCCTGTGTCCAACAGCGAAAAGTCTCCGGGTGTTGCTCGGGCGGGATCCGGGTTAAGCTGCGCGCCCAGCGGTGCACCTTGGGCCGAACGATCTTCTGTTCCACGTTTCCAGCACCCGCCGAGGTTGCGCAGAACTGGAAGCCCGTGGAACCGTTGAGCGACTGATCGGTACGACAGTCGGTGTATCCCAGAACATCGAACATGTTAGCCCTCCTTAGGAAGAAAGCCGCGTTGTGCCATGAGCCATAGAAGCGGCTCTGCTACCCGGTGGGGCAGGACGCCGCGAGGATTGGCCATGCGCCGGGCATAATCGGGTTCCGCTCCCAGGGCTGAGGCGGCGAAGAGCCGGAAAGTGGAGAAGTTGAGTTCCAGCATGCGCAAGAGTCCGCCGCCGGACCATTCGTTGAGCAGCATGGCCACGTGCTCGTGCACCTCTAGAGACTCGGCCTCATCGAAGTAGGGCTGATCCGAACTGGCGCGCCGTAGAGGACTGTCCTCATCGATGAATTCGAAGAAAGCGTCAATCTTGGACACGACGACGGCTAGCGGCCGTGAGATCTTCTTCCTGGAGCTCACACGGTCGGCCTGGCGCAGCAATTCGACAACGTTACGGAGCACGTCTTCGGGTCGATCATGCAAGAGGTCCTCATCAACACCCTTACTGCGAGCCAGGTCATGGTTGCCGGTGAATCCGAAGGGGTCGAGTAGGAGGATGACCCCATCCGTAGCCGCAAGGTAGTTTAATTCCCGGGTACGGTCTATCGAGGCCAAATCCTCACCAGCCGTGTCATAGAAGGAGAAGACTGTGGACCTCTGACGATTTCTACCATCGGCAAGTTGCCATTCGAAGACCGCCGGCTCGGCAGAGTCCCGCTGATCCTTCGAGACGTGCTGGTATGCCTCGGTCTGACTGGGCAACCGCCCACCCCTCCCCATATCCGAGCGCCAATTCGCAAGCTGCTTTACGAGTCCCCGGTTCCCGGTGGGATGAATGGCGGCATCGAAGCGTCGCTGAATACTGGTGGTCAGCTCCTGAGCAAGAACCGAGAGCATGATCGTCTTACCTGACCCACGCACGCCGACCAGGCCGATGAGAGGACTATCCGATGTAAAAGTCGATGGCCAGGGCGTATGGCAGACCGGGCAGACCCGCGTCGTCGGTCCAAGGCAGTCGAGACAGACGAAGGGCTGATGGCGCTGGAGCAGTCCCCGTTCATCGAGCCACGTGGGTAGAACCGCCTCGTCGACCCCTAGAACCTTCTTGCGCTCTGGATCAGGCTTCGCCACGCAGCGCGACTTGCCGGCAGCTGCGTGGCCGTTACACCGGAAGGCCGCCCGACCGGACTCGATGCGCCGGTAGCAGTAGGGGCAGACGGCTCGTTTGGAGCGGAACAGCAACATATCAGTTACCCTTCAGTTCGCTCATCGGTGGATCGACGAGTTTGACCCCCACGTCCTGCGCCGCAAAGGCCTTGGCCCACCAGGTCCCCCTGCCGTGGGGAACAGGGAACTCCGCGACCAGCCCCTTGGGGGATCCCGGGTCGATGCGACGACACGTTCCCATCTCTGCGTCGCGCGAAGACGGCGCGTGGCGACCGGCACGCACAACGAGCCATACATCAAAAGGGCCACCCCGGTCGTCATCGAAGGAGAAAACGGCGGCGCTGGGAGCGCCGAGGATCCTTTTACGCCATTTCACATGGTAGGCGATGCGCCGTCGGGAACGCGCCGGCACCGTGACCGGCTGCGTCACACCCTCGACAGCCCCAACCAGGCCGATGGGGACGGTCGTCACGTCAATCCTCCCGCCCGCGTCCCCGATGGGCAGCACCACGCCTCCATCTGCATCGTACTGGGCGCGCCGCACCTCGCGGCAGGACCGGGACCCGAATGTGGACCAGTGGAGCCTGACGGTGTAGTCACCATCGGGCCATACCCAGGACAATTTGACGGCCGGGCCAAGCCTATCCACATGAATTCCGGTGACCGGCGCGGCGGCAGCTAGAACCACCTCATTCCCGTACAGGCCCTGATCTCCGTCAACGACTACCGCCGCGACCCGGTGCGCGCCGGCGTCCAGAAACGCGCTCAGTTCGCGATGGAAAGCATTTCCTGACTCGGCGCCCAGGATTCGTACACTGCGCTCCTCGATCTCAGTCAGAGCCGCCCGCATGCCTGTCCCCGCACCTATGCTTGCATGCGACCGGTACAGGCGGACCTCCGCTCCCGGAACTGTGGTCCAGGTAAAGACCGCACGCACGCGGCCTCCGCGAACCTCTCCCTCCAGACGCCCAGCCAGATCAACGACGGGTCGCAGTTCGCCGTGGGGCACCACCTCCAGTTCGAGGCTTTCGCCGGTACGGCGAGTACCGTCAGGCAAGGAGTACACGCCCCGTAGGCGTAGGACGTAACGTTCACCAGCGTTCAGACTGCTGAGGGACAGCGCGGTGCGCGAGACTGTCCTCACTAGCCGGGACTGCCCGTCAGGTCCGACGAACTGAGCCTCTACGGACAGCGCGGCCCGAGGCAGTTCCCATGTGACATCGGCACTCGTTTCCTTCACCCGCACGCAGGGGGATGCAGGGGCTGGCAGAACCATGGTCTGAACTGTCTCCGGGGACGAGCACCGCCCTTGGGTTACCGCGACGACTCCGTAATACAGGGGGCGCGCGCATACAGGCACCGAATCCTCAACGCTCAACGCCTTGATGTCCTTGGCTACGAGTTCTCCATCACGGGGCCCAGCAGGAGCACGGTCTTTGCGGCACAGCACTCTGTAGGAGACCTCTCCGGTGAACTCCGCCGGTTCTCTCCAGTTCAGCACAACCGCCCCGGTGCTCTCGACCTCTGCGCTGACGGCACGCGGCGGGGACGGGGGCATAGCATCTAGAAGACGCTGAGCCTCGTCGTCGTCTGAACAGACAGCAATAGCCCGGCGTAGAGCGTTGCGCGCAGCCAAAACATCGGTGTCACGATGGGAGTAGAAGCGCTCCATTGCCTGTCCAAAGGAGCGTTCCTCGGCGGCGAGCGCCATCAAGGTACTTTGAGCTCCATCGCCACTCAGATCAGCCCCGGCACTGACCAGACGAGTCCAAACCGCCCGGGCCGCGACCAGCTCGTGGGCCGCGACGTGCTCCCGCACCGTGTCCAAGTTCTCAACGGGAGACCCAGCCGAGCCTACGGAGGTGTGCAGAACGATCCGGGCAGCGTCCTCAGCGGCGACATGGGCCTTGAGCAAAGCCGCAAGAACCTGCGGCCGGGGGGAGCTGATAGCGATCTGGCGGGCGTAGTCAATAACGCTCATCAGGAGCGCGTCCTGTAGTTCCTGCTCAGTATCGACGTCGTCGAGCACCACACGTACAGCACCGCTCACCGCCACGGCGTCATCGGTAGGGGCCTTTGACGCATAGTCACGCACCTCGATCGCTCGGGCTAGGTCGATGCGGGCACTCGAACCACCCAGGGGCCGGAACCCTCCAACAATTGCATAGGAGTCGGGCATTGTGTGGTCTGGGTTCGCCAGGTCCGCCGTCGAGCCAATTCCGAGAATGGCGTCAACAAGGGTGTGGAACGGGGAACTCGCCAACCTCCGACGAACACTGTCCTGATTATAGCGGACCGAGGGCTCCTCGAAGGGGAGCACGACGCGCACCGAGGTAGCCTCAACAGCCTCGATTAGTGCCTCGGGATCGACTCCGGCTCTGGCGGCGAATGCTCCGACGACCGGGAGCTCGATAGCCCCGATGGCCGCGGCCCCACTGTCCGCCGTAATGGCCTGCGCCAGCTCGTGCAACCGCTGCGCGCGGATCTCCTGTGCTCGCTTCAACTGGTCGCGCCAGAAGTCCCGGTTCGTCACCGGACTGCGCTCAACCAGGAGATCGTGGATGGACTTCAGGCGGGCACAGAAAGGGTAATTCCGCTTGTATATGTTCCAAATCGACGGCATCTCCTTGAGCACCCGTTGCTCCACTAAGGCATCGGTCATCGAGGGCTCAATGGCGTAGAAATAGGGCAGATCCAAATCCGGGGGCAGAGCGAGACTCGCATCGGCATTCATCATCCGAAGGGCGACATCAATACTCGACTGGAGAGCCTTGTCCTTATTGATCGCAGCAAGAACAGACTTACTATACTGCTTAGCAAAGTCCATCGCTTCTCCTCACACCCTGGCGTCCAGACATCAGATACTGATACTCATCCGCGATACGATGTTGCGGGCCTGTTCAAGTTCCTCTGCCTGCAGAGGCGACAAGGAAGCCTCCAGGGTTAACTCCTTTCCGCTGGTGGGCTCCACGGCACGTAGAGAGGCCAGGCCCTCATTGGTGATCGAAAGCGTCAATTCGATGGGAGAGCCCGCCGGCAGGTCCGGCAGATCTGTGATCCGCGGGTCCACACCCTCCGGCGTGATCCGTTTGTTATGCTCGACCTCTCGAGATTCGGTCTGTCCGGACTGTTCGTAGAGCTGGATCTCCACCACGCTCTGGTGGTCTTCGACAGTTGCCGCCTCCAAGGTTGTATGAACGGGCAACTTGTCCTGAGCGTGGGCGAGAAAGCCAATGTAGTCCTCCTGTGTCTGTGAGTCCAGGAAGAGCACACCTACGGATTTGGACAGCGCATTGGTAAAGTTGACCAGGCGGCCGTCCAGAATGATCTTCTGTCCCGTTCCTAGAAGTGGGCGGTCGCCTGTCGAAGACGATTCATCGTCCGAGCCGTTCTCATGGACGGCCGATTGCACACCACTACCGTAGATGGCGGCTCCATGGGCGACGGCAAGGTCAAACTCTGTGTTCTTCAACGTTTTAGAGAAACGGGAAGAGAGGCCCGCCGCGACCTGAGGCATGCGAGAGGATCCGCCGACCAGGAGGATCTCGTCGATACTCAGCCCGGGCACTTTAGCCTCGGCAGTATCCAGGGTCCGTTGGACAATGTCGAGCGTCTCTTTCAGAAGGTGACTGGTCGCCACCTCAAACTCCTCCCTGGTCACGTTGATGACGCTCTGTATACTTCCGTAACTGCAGCGCAAGCGCGCATTCGTCTTCTTGCTCAGGGTTTTTTTGGCGCTTTCAACATCATTCATGAGCCCCTGGAAGAACTCCGGATCCGCCGACGGATCATCCTCGATGCCTTTTTCCTTCACGAACTTGGACAGAACGAGATCAAAGAGAGCCTCATCCCAGTCGGCACCACCTAACTTGCGGTTACCGTCGGTGGCAACGACTTCAAAGGCATCCCTCGCGGTACGCAGCACAGTGCAATCAAAGGTGCCGCCACCCAGGTCGTAGACGAAGTAGCACTTATCCTCCGAGGAGGTCACTCCCACCGACAGCGCCGCAGCAACCGGCTCAGCCAGAACCCCGGCAACATCAAGCCCGGCGATCTGCCCAGCCTGCCGAGTAGCCTCCTTCTCCGCCAAACCGAAGTAGGCGGGGACGGTGATGACGACCCGGTCACTGGTAGAGCCCGTCACCTCCTGAGCCTCAGCCACCAGTTGCTTGAGGATGAGCGAGGATATGGTCTCCGGGTAAAAGGACTGATCGAAAAAGATACGTTCGTTCTTCTCACCCATCTCCCGCTTGATGAGAGAGACAGTCTCATCGGGATAGACTCTTGCTCCGTTTTTCGCCTCCTGTCCGACGACATAGTTTGTAGCACTCTCGAAGTACACAACGGATGGCGTGGTGTTCTGGCCGTCACGATTCTGGATTATCTGCGGTCTCCCATACTCGTCTATGCGAGCAATCGCAGAGTAAGTGGTTCCTAGATCGATTCCGAAGACATCCTCACTCATGTTCTTATCCTCCTGATTAGATCAACTTTGTGATGCGCCCGGATCGGACGGCGTATTGCTCGTAAACAGACCCACCCCACTCCTGCCGGCAGGATCGCCATGAGCCCGGGCACCGCCATCTTCGACAGACATTTCTCTCCGGTCAGACCCCGTCAATCCAAGTTCCGGTTCATAGACGTAAACTCGGACCTCAGCGGGTTTGAGAGTGAATCCCGAGCCGATAAAGGAATAGCCCGGGCACACGGTCTCGGCGACCGTCCGGTCCTGCTCGGCGCACGGCGTAGGGATGCGCTCGACGGCCCGCAGGCGCGAGCGGTCGAAGGGCGTCCCCACGGTAGGTACTGTCTCCTCAACTCCAAGCATCTCCAGGACGTCCTGGATCCCCGCGGCGAAAAAGCCCAACTGTTCACCAATGCTTCGAATCGGTACGTCCGTGCACTGCCCGGCAGTATCACAGATCTGTTCTCGGAGGCGGATGAGGCGGCGTGCCACCGGGGACAGCAGGGCATTCACCTGGTCGGCCTGAAGCTCTGTGATCCGCTCGTGCATCCTCGAAGCAAGCGCCAGTTGGTCCAGAGCCCTGGACCAGGTCACGTTCATGGCCTCCAAGGCCTGGACCACTGCGCCATCCCGCCGTGCGGCGAGGGACTCGGCACCGTCCACCCCGTCTCTCTTCCCCGTCTCATCGGCCGGGGCGATCGTTCCGGTGCCGTCGTCATTCACCTGAGGGGGCGCGCCATCGTGCAGCTCCACGTGCAAGACTCCTTACGTTCCAGGGACCGGAAGGGGGCTCCGGCAGAGCATCATCATATTGGACTGCTGGGAGTTTTTCTACGGGTGCTCCGGAACCGATTTACTTGGTTGACTAAGCGACGAGCCGATGGCTCCTGTTGGTCGTTTTGACAGGGATCTCGCAGCGGAGGCATCGAAGGCGGGTAGTCCACAGAAGAGACGGATGAGGGTGATAGCCAGGTTAGGTAGCGTGGCCGCGACCTCAGACCACACCAGAGACATGGGTGGCGGACAGATCAAGTAGACCAACTTAACGCTCACCCCCTTGGTGCCGCAACCACTGTTTTCACTGCTCTTCATACTGACGTTCTTACGGCCTTTGATGGTCCTGCGCATCAGGCCTGGACCACCTGCGTATCCCCAAGGACGTCCACCCATTCGGAAGCGTCGACTACTCTGGGGGTGCGCCGCACCCGCTGCCCATAGCGGGTGTCGACTGAGGAGATGGAGGGGATGTCCTCTAGGGAAGAACTCGAGGGTCTTGCGCACACCAGGCTGGACCTTTGCCCCCTTGTTGCTGGACACGAGGGCGATCTACCCCTACTCCGCCCGTTACCTTGTTAGTGGCTCCCTGGTGGTAAGTACTGGGAGCCGGGCCAGTTGCTGTGGGCATGGGCGTCTTGCCCCTGCCCGTAGATGATCCGGGGGGGAAAGTCACCTGAGGCAGCCGAGCGCTGGTGACCGCTGATAAGGGGAACGACCCACCGCAAAACGGCAGAGGTCTTTCGCAGGCGTGGGTGCGGGACCTGTCGTCCACCGGCTGGCCCTGACCCAACTTGAGCGAGGGGCAGCACAAAGATAGATATCGAGGACATCGACGTCTTCATCGCTTCATCGGTACCGGACGTCGGTAAGAGCGAGCACTGGGCCACGGCCCTGAGCTGGGACGGGAAGGAAGCCTTTGACAAAGTGTTACCCAACGACGAGGACCGGCTGCACTCCCCCTACGACATGCTGGCCGATCACGGGAACCTGCTGGTGGTAGTGGACCAGCCCGCCACCATCGGGGCGGTGGCGGTAGCCCAGGACATGAGCATCATCGTGGGCTACCTGCCCAGACTGTCGATGCGTCGCATCGCCGACCTGACACCAGGCAGCGCCAAGACCGATGCGAAGGACGCGGCCGTCATCTCCAGCGCCGTCCTCTGCGACCCCAACCAGCCACGAAACTACCCACAGCCGCTTGACACACCCACTAACCCCACGACACGCCGCCCAAAGCACCACGTTCATACCGATGACCCAAAAAGATGCCCGGTCCTTTCAAGGACCGGGCACCTCTGGAGTGGTAGCGGGGACAGGATTCGAACCTGCGACCTCCGGGTTATGAGCCCGGCGAGCTACCGAACTGCTCCACCCCGCGTCGGTGAGACCAACCTTAGGGGCCACCCCGCCCTCGAGGCAAACAGCGAGGGCGTGCCCTTGCTCACCGCTCGGTGAGGCGGGTCGCAGGGCACGCCCTCATGCTGCGCTCAGAGTGAGCTCCGAGTGGGCTCAGCCCAGCTTCTGCTGCGCGGCGATGGCCCGGTTGACGGCATCGTTGAGGCGCTTCTGCGCATCGCCGTACGCCGCCCAGTCGCCCTTGCTCCTGGCGTTGTCCGAGTCGGTCATCGCGGTCTGGGCGTCCGACAGAGCCTGGTTGAGCTCGGCCTTCGGGTCCGAGGATCCTGCTGCCGACGGCTCAGCGGACGGGGTGGCCGACGCGCTCGCAGAGGCCGTGGGCTCGGCGCTCGGCGCCGGCGAGGCCGTGGCCCCACCGCCCGCCGTCGGATCCTTGCCGTCAGTGGACTCGTTGGTGTCGTTGGCCGCTCCGGCATCACCGTTGACGGCCTGCTCCCCCGTCGTCGCCCCGGAGTTGCCGCCGAAGACCTGGTCGAGCGCCCCCGAGAGGGTGTCGGCGAAACCGACCTTGTCACCGAAGGAGACCAGCACCTTGCGCAGCAGCGGGTACTGAGTGCCGGACGATGACTGCACGTAGACGGGCTGGACGTAGAGCAGGCCGCCTCCCACCGGCAAGGTCAGCAGGTTGCCCTTGATGACCTGGGATCCTTGCTGGGAGAGCAGGTTCAGGGTCGTGGAGGCCGCCGGGTTGGAGTCGAAGATGTTCTGCACCTGACCGGGGCCGGAGACATTCGAGGATCGTGGCAGCTCCAGAAGTCTCAGCTTGCCGTAGCTCGCACTGCGCTGGCCCTTCTTCCCCGTGCCAGGGGACGTCTCGGAGTCCACCGCGAGGAAACCGGTGAGAACGTTGCGGTTGGTGTTACCACCAATGATGTAGGCACTGGACAGGGAGAAGCTCGCCTGCTCCTGCCCCGGCATCTTGAGGGTCAGGTAGTAGGGGGCCTGCTGGTCCTGGCCGGGCGTGGTCGGATCATCCGGGATCTTCCAGAAGTCACCCCCGGAGTAGAACTCCGCGGCGTCGTCGACGTGATAGCTCGCCATCATGGTGCGCTGGACGTTGAACAGGTCCTCCGGATAGCGCATGTGCGCGATGAGGTCGGCACTCATCTGGCTCATGGGAGTGACCGACCCGGGGAAGACCTTCTCCCAGGCCTTGAGGATCGGGTCCTTGTCATCCCACTGGTAGAGCTTGACCGACCCGTCGTAGGCGTCGACGACGGCCTTGACGGAGTTGCGCACGTAGTTGGACTCCT
>ERZ773079.315-NODE-315-length-32942-cov-17.622556_pt1 | contig 32942 bp, 32 predicted proteins | sample MGYA00511355_ERZ773079 | MGnify/ENA primary metagenome ERZ773079 (study PRJEB29015, sample SAMEA2737979) | human oral metagenome | biome: human oral; feature: human-associated habitat; material: dental | place: China | collected 2117 ... | reverse complement strand
CTTCCTGGGTGCGCACAAGCATCGTGCTTGTCGTCATGGACCTTCGAAACATAATATGCCAGATCGCAGCCTCGGCAACAGGAGGTAAGATTAGCATTATTAAGACCAGTAACGGAGGACCATCAATCTGAGACCAAATGAAAGTACTTAAAAAAATTAAAAAGACACCAATCCACGCTATTAAAAGTTTATAACGCAACATAAGACCTAAATTAATTACATTACTTACACCAATTGACCATGAAGCATTTCCCGGCCAGTTGACACTATCAATGCACATAAGAACTATAAAATTAGCAAAACCTGCCATAGTGGCTGCAAGGAAAGCGGCCCAAGTGGGAATCCATGAGTTATTCCAGGAACGGAGAACAAGAAAAAATCCAGAAACGATAAATAAATATCCAAATATAACTAGCAAATCATTTGAATACGCTCCCAAATGGATTTCTGATATTAGGATATAAAAATGAGCTAAAAGTATTAAAAATCCATTAACTCTAGCTATCATAGTTTCAGGAGCTGAAGCTAGCGACCCCACCGCAATGGCTTGGTCCTCGTCACGGGCTGCGGCTCGCCTCGAATATCGAGGATTCGCCTCCCCACCCCCAGTTTCAGGTTTCGTTTCAGCCGAGCTCCAGGAAATCGACACAAGCGCCCCTTCACCAGGCGATGAGACGATCCGAGCTTGTCCATGAACCTCCTGCATGCGCGCGATGATTGAATTGGCAACTCCGAATCTCCCCTCTGGCAACACGCTCGGATCGAATCCCCGCCCGTCGTCAGCCACGGAAACAGAAATCAACCTATCAGCACTAGTCAGTTTAACTGCTCGACTGACAGCACATTCCGCATCGATTTCGGCGGCATGCAGTAACGAATTCTTAATCGCCTCAAGGGTCGCGTCATAGATCGCCTGAAAGACTTCGGGAGAAAGCAAAACATCCTCGCATACAGCAACCTTAAACTCAATGGGGGCACTTGCGGAATCGATCCATCGTTGCAGTCTCGCGAAGAGCACAGAGACCGATCTTGAACGATCGTCGTCAGTCAATGCCGAGGAAAGTCCCTCCAACGCTGCATTCGCACTAGCCCGCAACTGTTCCGATTGACCGACCCCGTTCGCAACGGGAGCTAAAAGAGAAAGGATATTGTCGTGCACAAAACTGTTGCCTCTAAGACGGGCACGCATACGGGCCTGAGACGCAGCCGCGCTGATGTATTGTCGCCTGCTCTCAGCAGTCGCACAATCCAGATCCTTCCCTTGCTCTAGAAGCCAGCACACCACTGCCTGAGAAGCAGCCGTAAAAGAGATGTTGATAGACATCCCCTCAAAAAAGGCCTGGACCGATGAGCTTTCATATCCGGGAAAAAGTAAGACGAGAGAAGGAGATAAGGAAAAGGAATAAATAAAACAAAACGGAGCTGAAACGACACAAGGAACAGCCACACCTAAACTGAAATAGTAAGTTGAATTTAATTCAATTAATTTAATAAAATTTGACGTTCTATCACACACTAATGAATATAAACATAGTAGTAACATAACTAGTGAGAACATAAGCGTAGCAAACACGAGAGTTCTCCGCCAGATCCTATCCCATTTCACATAGCTCCCTTGGCCACTCCAGCAACCGGAAACGTGCCGTTCTTGACGTCTTTCTTCAACTATGGCCGCCAAAGCCGCCACTCCCGCAAACATGGTGACAACTACAATCGGAAAGATCACCCACCAGAAGGCCGCAGCAAGGCTTTCAGTCATTGAGCTCATTGCAACAGAAGGATTGACGGAAAGGTAGATAAACGACGACAGACCTACAAACAGAGTGACGTAGCGGCACAGATGAAGGGAGAACGTACCTGGTGCCGAAGCGAGCACGGGACGGGAAAGCAACCGGCGAAAGGCCTCGGAATGTCCCGGATTCTTCACAAACCCGGCAAAGGCGAGACGGCGCGGCGACATCACTGCTCCCAGTAGCTGACGAGGCCGTCTTCAGCGGCGCGCCGGAAGAGGTCGACACGGTTGTCTGCGGGGCGCCCGGCCGCTCGATACTTATCGCGTATGCGCGCCACGTAGGTGTTGACGGTATTAGCCGACAAACCCAGCATTCGCCCAACCCTTTCGGATTTCGCGCCATTCGCGTAGCACGCCAAAACTCTCGCCTCCGTCGGCGTCAGATGCTGCACTACAAAATCGTCGTCGGCGTCGACGGCGGCCGCCCAGTCGAGCGTGGCGGTGGGCACCCCTTCGAAGGCTGCTGCAACGGCGTCGACAAGCTCCTTGGGGGACCCGGACTTCCGAATGACGGCCAAAGCGCCAGCCCGTATGGCTTCACGCACCAGCACGGGATTCTCTGCCGAGGTGTAGACGACCACTGGGACGTTTCGCCTGGCGAGCGCCTTGATGTTCTGCGAGGGAGTCGAGCCGTCTTTGAGGCGGAGATCCAAGACGATCACTGTCTTGCCGACCCCCTTGACAACGTCTCGCAGGCCGTCGCAGTATCGCACGTTCCAGGGAACACCGGCTTCCTGAAAGGCCACCTGGCATCCCTTTCCGATTATCTCGTGATCGTCGACGACGATCACGGACCGTTCGTTATCCATTATTGCGCCTCCCGCATTCAGGGTCGCCTCAACGCGTAGGCTCCGCCGATGAGAAGCAATAAGGCAACCCATATGAAACGTTCGCGGGCAGACAGCGCCAGAACGTGCAGCCCCTTTTGCCTCACGCCAGGCGCCGTGTGCCCGTCACTTATTTTGCAACAAACAAGCCAGAAAAGCTACCCAAAGTAAAGCACTTTGCACCTTTTCAAAGCGAACAATCTAGTTTTACTACGGGATGTCCAAGCTGAACAGTCTAAGAACTCAGTCTGATTTTTCGTCCTGTGCGACGGCCCGGGTCGGCCCTAGGCTCGTCTTGCCAGCCCCAAGAGAGGATGGCCGGGCCAGAACGTACAACCGAGTTCGCCGAGCCTAGCACTAAACCGAACAAGGAGAACACGAATGACGGCACATGCGGAGAACAAGAGCGCCCAGCGGACCTCAGTTCCCAACTATTACGAGGAATTCCGTCTCAATCGGGAAGACTCAATTGAGACGGTCAAGAAACAGCTTGAGATGATTCGCATGCAGTGGCGCGAGCGGGCTTCCTTGGCCGGACGGCGAGGCGAAGAGGCCCGGGAGAAACTGGAGATGATCGCCGACGCCACGGCCGTATTCGAGAACGACGAAACTCGTGAGGCATACGAACTGTCGTTGCTCGCAGCGCCGGAGGCCGAACCGGAGGAGATCGATTGGCTCGGCCGCGCATGGTCCTATTATTTCGGCGAAGACTACGGTGCCGCCGGCGTGGCAGCACGGCTGGCACGGCAGGCAGACGGCAAAAACGCAGCCGTATTCGTCATCTCGACTCTCGTCGAACTAGCTGAAGGGGATCCTAAGCGAGCTAAAGATTACGCAGACACCGCTTATGTATTTAACGAGCTTGGTGAGGACAGCTATGACGTTCATTATGTACGAGGGGAAACCTATTTACGCCTGAGCGATTTCGAGAGAGCCCTCTCTAGTCTTAAACGCGCGGCCTCCATAGCTCCCCAGCCCATGCTTCCGTACGTGCGTTACAGCATGGCCCTATGTCTCAGGTTCATGGGCAAGAACGAGGAAGCGCTCGAATCATGTCTTCTCGGATTGCAAGCGAACCCCGAAGTTAATATATACAAATACTTTAAAATAATAATCCTTTGCAAGGAGCTTTTGCATAGACTAGGGAACAATAGAGAAGATAGAGCTTCTCGAAAAAACTTCTGTCACCTTCGAGAAAAAATAATCGCTTACAAGATTCCTGAGCCTAAGATTATGCCCCTGCTTGACTATATCGACACACAAATAAGAATTATCGATTTTAGAATCGAAATCGAACAGCTGCAAATCAGACGAAAGGGCTTGAGTAAGGTCGTCAACCCTCAACGTTCAAGCTACCCTGAGTTTCCTTTGCTTTCCTTAAGCGTGATTGTCCTCGCTATAATAGTCTTTTTCGTTCGTCCAAACATTGTTTCTCCAATTGTGTTGGTGCCTTCGGTGATATGGACGACATATTTTGCTACAAAAATGTCTGCGTTCAAAGAGGGCAAACGAAGGTATGCGGAAGCGCAGCAAGAAATCGCTGCCATCGACAAATCAATTAAAGATCTAGAAAATAAAATAGATCACATTGAAATATCTTAAAAATTATCAAGTAAGTATTGGATATCTCATGGAACAGAAAACTACCGATCAGATTCGCCTTGCCCACACAAGCCTCGACTTCATCGGGAAAGGCAATGTGTGGGTCGAGAACTCCCTCATCGGACAAGCCTCGGTCGCTTTTACCCAGTCCTTGATAGCGAGAGCCCTTGAGGGCACCGCAAGCGGGCAACTGGAGATCGTCGTCTTTGACGACGCGCTCCGAGGCATAGCCGCTCCATTCCAGGAGCTCAACAACGGCGGCCAGAAGATCCTTCTGCACGTCAATGACGAGAAGGAGCTCGAAGCGACGCTTCAGCACCTCAACGAGCACATTCAGGCCGTCCTCAACGTCGTTCAAGGCCGCGCCGACAGCCTTCTGGAGTTTCGCCGAGCAACCAATTCGCAGGTCGAGGGATTCAAGCTCGTCGTTTTGTCCACCGATTACGACCTGCTTGACGACAAGATCAAGAACAAACTCAAAATCATGATGAAGGCCGGCCCCGCAGCCGGAGTTACCTTCCTTGTTCACTCCATGTCTCTGGGCGTCAACGAGTACATCCTTGAACTTTGCCAGCACTGCTACCTGGAAGACACGACCGTCAGGGACGCCCAAGGCGACCTCTTGGGAACATTTGACGTTCGGAACGCCGAGGAACTTGTCGCACTTTCCCGCACCGCCGCCCTGGAACTCTCCCGATCGTCGATCGAGCCGGTCGCCTTCGGCGACGTCGAAGACCTCAACCGCGTCTGGCATGCGTCTAGCCGCGACGGCATTTCCTTCGCCGTCGGGACCTACGGAGTGACGACGATCGAAGTGACCCTCGGCGACGAGCTCAATCAAAGGCACAACGCGTTGATCACCGGCGCCGTGGGCCAAGGGAAGTCCAACCTCATATCGGTGATCGTGCACAGCCTGTGTCAGCGTTACTCGCCCGACGAGGTCCAGTTCTACATGCTCGACTTCAAGGAGGGAGTGACTCTTCAGACCTTTGCGCCGCAGGAGAACGGAACCTTCCTCCCCCACGCGCGGGTTCTCGGCGTCGATGCGGACCGCGAGTACGGCCTCAACGTCCTCAAGCACCTATTCCGCGTCTACAAAGAGCGGATGGCGCGCTTCAAGGAATCGGGGGTGCAGAGCATCCGCCAGTATCGGCTGAAGAATCCGGAAGCCGTCATGCCTCGCATAGTCGCCGTCGTCGACGAATTCCAAATGCTTTTCGCCGACAAGGACGACATCGCCGACGAAGCCGCGGACCTCCTCGTCAAAGGCGCCAGGCTCTTCAGGGCAAGCGGAATCCACTTCATCCTCTCCTCCCAGACCATCGGCGGAAATCTGTCTCTCGCAGGATCCACGGGCGAAGGCCTCTTTGGGCAGGTTCCCGTGAGAATCGCTCTGAAGAACTCGCTTACGGAGTCATTCGCGACCCTCGGTCTCAAGAACGACGCCGCAAGCCACCTCAAGGCTCGCGAAGCGATTGTCAACCTCGATTACGGCGAGCTCTCCGCCAACCGCAAGACGCGAATCGCCTACGCCGACGAGGCTGTTCTGGGCGGCCTCCGCGAAATCTGGTGGAAAAGAGCCGCCGCATCGCGGCCGCCGGAAGTGTTCGAAGGCGAGCGGGTGCGGTCGTTGTCCGACGACGAGCACTTCTGCAAGGGCGCGCAAGCCGGAGAAGCCATGTTGGGCCTGCCGGTCACGGTCGACAGTGCGCCGCTGAGCGTCTCCTTCGCTCACGACGTCGGCCGCAATCTGGCCCTTTTCGGCACAGGGAAGGGCCATGCGGAGCTGCTGAGCATAGCGCTTTCGTTGGCGCACGGGGCGCCGCGCGCGGATTTCGCCGTATTGGACCTCGTAGGAACGTGGCAGTCTGTAGAAGAGCGAGGCTGTTTCGAGCGTCGCCTTCGTGATCTCGGCAAGAGCTACACGCTTGTGCCCAAGGACGGCGTCGACGAGTTCGTCGCCGATTTGGCGGCCCAGCTCGAGCAGGAGGACGCCGTGAGGCCTCAGCCTCTCTACGTGCTCGGATTCGGCATGGAACGTTGGCGCACCAAAAGCTCTGCGTTGCAAAAGGCGTTCAAGGCCGCCGCCACGGGCGGAGTCCACTTCCTTCTTTGGTGGACCAAGTTCGATTCCTTCAAAGACTGCGTCGGATACGGCGGAGACAACGATTTCGACATCAGAGTCGTCATGCAGCTGGAACCCGACTCAGCCCGCCAGGTTTTCAAGGCGCCTCTGCTGCACTGGCTTGCCAAGGACAACCGAATCCTGGTCTGGGACTCCGCCACGATGAGCCGCCCTCGGCTTGTCATTCCATATGGAAAGCTCGAATAGGGTTTTCAATCAAATGATTTTGCCTCTTTACGTCTCAAACACGTTTTTCGAAGCAAACATACTTATAAAATAGAAAGGAACCCATTATGGGAACTTTAGCCAAAGTGATCGCCATGGTCCGATCCATTCAAGGCCAGATCGACGACCAACTCAGCCGAATCGCAAGTTTCAAATCCAGCAATGCGGAGAACATAAATAGGGTTCAGGCTGCATTGACAGGCGGCGCGCGCGGACATGACAGAAAAATGTCAGCCGCGCTGTCGCAAGCCGAGGAGCAGCTGTCTCAAACCGAAACCGCGCTTGTCGCCGCCAGTGAAAGTCTGACAGTCGTCGCCTCGATATAGCCTCGCTTCGGCGCGGCTGTGGCGGCATCCCCCTTTCGCTGGCGGCGTCGCCCAACTCGGCGGCGCCTCCCGGCGTCGTCATCCAAATCAGCGGCATCACCTCATATCGATGCAGAAAGGAAACACAATGGACGAACTCCAAGCAGTCATAGACGCAGCCCAGCAGATTGGATCCGATGCGGCTTCCCTCGCCCAGAGCGTCGGCTCCACGGCGGAGTCGCTCGGCCAACAAAACCAGCAGCTCGCCGCCGTTTGCGCTCCCTCGAAAAGCGGGGAGGAAGCGGCGGCCAAGGTCGCCAACGCCCAAAGCGCCCTCGGCGCCTGTGCCACAATTCTTAGCCAGCTCAATGAGGCCGTCGGCGACTTCATAGAAGATGCCACGAGATAGCCCGCTCAACGATGCCTAAAACTGAGGGCCCTATCGACGAATCGGCCTTACGATCGGCGAAGGCGAGCATCAACGCCGCTTTGTCGCGGATTCAAAGACTAAAGGAAGCCTGCGGCGAAATCGAGAGATTGAGCAGTGCAAGCGTCGGACGGCACCCTATTGGGGATTCCATGCTGGGCAGCTTGTCGCAAGCGCAGGCGCTCCTCAGTGTATGCGAAAGCAGAGTCACAAGCATACTTCGCACCTTGGAGTCCAAGGCGAAGCGCTCATGATGCGAAAAGGTGATTGCCATGGCCGAGAGCCTTCAGAGCGTCCTCAACGCGCTGGCCGAGTGCCGAGAGATCCTCGACGGAAGGGCAGGGGTCAAGGAGGGGCTTCGGGAACTCGAATGTCCACTGGAAGAACTGTCTTCGGCGCTGAAGAAACTCGGCGGCATCTGCACACACGAAATCGAGAGTGCCCTGGAGTGCGTGCATGACATTCGTCTTGCTTTAGATCAGTACTCCAAAGGCGGCCAAGAAATCGAGAGCCGCATCTTGAACGTCGGAGGCGCGGGAGGGCAAGAGAGCCGAAACGCGGAAGGACAGGAAAGCCGAAACACGAAAGGAGGGAATGGGAGGAACGCCAAGGCACCAGGCAACGGGGACTTTGCCGCGCTCGACGAAAACGACGACGTCGAAGTGTCTGCGCCACCCGCGGAGCAAGACAGCGCGGGTGCCTCGCCGACTGAGACCGGCGAGGCACCCGCACCAGGCGAAAACGGCGACACGTCGACCTCCAAAGAAAACGACTCCGACACTTCAAAAGAAAGCGCCTTCGGGGAAGCCGCTGAAGAAGAGGAGAACCTTTTCGACCCTTCGTGGAGTCCCAAGCCATGGGTCGAGGGCGGTCGGGTCGAAAGCCGTTGGCTTTACAACGAAGCCCCCGACGGCAGTGACGCCAGGGTCTTTTACCAATTCGATGCTAACGGCACTCTCATTGGCGTCGAAGGCCGGTTTGGCGAATCGAACATATTCGACACACGAGGGGACCGCCGTCTCAACTCCATGGACGCAACAGACCGCAGTAAGTACCGAAAAGACCATAAGGGGCTTATGGATAGAATCCGTTTCGGAAAGAAAGAGAAGCTCGACGCTGGACACATCGTCAATTCCAAGCTCTTAGAGCCCGTTCATCAACGCATTCTTAACTGTAAGTACGACGTCAACACCGCCTTTCTTGGTGAACATGCGGAGGCTGCCGTGGCCGTCGACAAAATGCGCGAAATGATAGAAGCGAATCCAAATCTGACGTGGGCTAAAGCACGTAGAAACCTATCTAAAGATGAAAAGGCTGCATTAGACAAATTAGAGCGCGCTGAAAGAGATTTAAACTTCATTCCTCAGCTAGCCAAACTGAATAGAGGAGCATTTTATCAGACGTTTGAAAAACCAATGCTTGACATGTCTGGCCAACGAGGATTTAGGATTGAATTAAATCAAATCAAAGACGGAAGAGTGGGTAAAATAAACGTTTCTTTCTTTCAGATAAAAAACGGGAAGAAGAGTTCGGTAATAACGAAATCTTTTGATAATTGACCACATTTGTTCATGTTTCTTTGCAGAGGTTCCGAGTTCAGGAGGCAAGCAAGACCGGCGCAGAGGGCAACTCCGCGACTTCGACGTCGGACACAGAAAAGTTTGAAGCTGCGCGCGGGTGGTGCAAATCGCACTTTTTGGGCAGCGACTCACAGCAGACTAATCGGCCAACACCCGGCTGGCGTGTCTCAATTATGGCCTATGCGGCAAGGAAAGCTCAAGATGATCTCCGTTGCAATTGTCCGGCGTTGGATGTCCGCCCGTTTAGAACCTGGATGTCGAACCTAGGAACTAAACATCGACATTGGCGACGTCGACGGGTCATGGACGCCGGCGTCGTTGCGGACGGGCGCGGCCCCCGCGTCTGCGGGGGCCGCCTCGAGCCACCTGAGAGAATCGAACTCTCGACCTATTCATTACTAGGGCCAGTCAAGCCCTCTATTCACCTTCTTATTCGCCGTCTTGTAGGTGAGTTATTTTTCTTTGCTGGTGCTGAATTTTCTCCATTCTCGAAACAGGAAGAGAGGAAAGTTAGAGAATGGAAAAGTTTGAGCTCGCAACAAAGATACTTACTGACGAGTGGACGGTCGTTATGACCGCACAGTCATTACGACCTAGAACAATCGCCGAACGCGTCCGCGTCGTCGACGCGATCGCCCGCGACAACAAGACCTCGGCCGACAAGCTAACTGCCAAACAAATCATGACATGGATTGCCAACAAACCTACGGCAATCACACGATGGAGCTACTACACAAGCTTAAAGGCCTTCTACCGCTGGCTGGAGCTAGCCGATCGCATTGACTCCAATCCTATCTTGCGGGTCCCAGTGCCCAAACGCCCGTCCTACACCGCCAGGCCGGTGGACGCGGTCCATATCAATCGCGTGCTCTCGAGTCGGCTCCGGCGCCGCACTCGACTAATGATTCTCCTAGCTGCGTACGCAGGACTACGCGTTCACGAGATCGCCAAGATACGCGGACGCGATTATGACCCCAATACAGGCCATTTGACGATCGAGGGCAAGGGCGGATACGTCGACGTTGTTCCGCTCCACTCCAAATTGCGAGCGACCATCACGTCAATGAGCCTCTCCTCAGGCTGGTGGTTTCCCTCCTACGTCAACCCCGGGAAGCACGTTACATCCCGCGACGTCGGGGGAGCCATCGCCGCCGCATTCGCACGGATCGGCGTCACGGCCACGGCCCACCAGCTGAGGCACTCATTTGCCACTTACCTCCTTGATAACGGCGTCGATTTGAGGACTGTGCAAGTCCTCATGCGGCACCGTTCGATCGCCTCAACGGCGATCTACACTCGCATTTCGCTCAAGCAACAAAAACAAGCCATCGAGCGGCTTGTTTTCTAACATTGAAAGGACAAATATCATGCAGAATGAAGACTTCGTCACCATGATTTCTTTCCAAGATTCATGGAAAGAAAAAAGAGACAAAAAGACGCGATTCATAGCCTATGATCTCGCACCTGAGCACGGCGAACCGGCCGTTACGATACGCAGGGCGAATCTAGGTCTGCACAGTCCCTTCATTCGGATACGACTCCAGAATGACGGGAAAGCGGCGGTTGAAAGGTTCGATCAATATAACCCGCTCCTGGCAGACGCCTATGGTCGCGGAACGCGTGCTAAATGGTGGCAGATGCCCTGGCTTCTCAAAACGACCCCTTGGAAGGCTTGGAAACTCATCAAGACGATAAAGAAGTCTGTCAAAATAAGCCAAAAAGCATTAAATGAATTCAGAGTAAAACGTCAGTATGCAAAAGAATCCGCAAATGTTTTTGAAAAAGTATGGAAAAGCGCCATAAGAGATCGCGTACCTCTTGTAGATATCCTCATCAAAAATGATCTGAATATGTCAAAATTATCTATTTACGATTCTTTCATTCAAGAAGAAATCGACATTAGGAAGCCACCTCCAACTGTCGCATTCAAATCAAGAAGCGAATCCCCTGGCTTGACTGATGAAATAGTCTGCGTGCAGTGGAATCCAAAAACCGACAATATCGGCCTTTGCATGCCTACAGGGACGACAGGCGGGACGAGAGTGCCTGTAGACCTGGAATTTGCAGCAGAGCGTCTAGGGATCAAGCCTCAGCAACTCGAACGGCACATAGAGGCAACCCGTTCCGCCTTTCATGCGTCCTACGAACACTATCAGAACCTGGCGGGCGGGGAAGTCAAGGCCTATCCCCTGAGAGATGACAAAAGAAAAATGATATGCACCAGAATACACGAAAAAAGTAAAGAATTAGACGTTAACAAGAAAAACATAAAGAAAGGTGTTTACAGGCATCTAATCGCACGGTAGTTTTTACTGATCCTTCGACCTTCAATCCTCCGATACGGGTAGACTAGCCAGTGGCTCCTTCGAGCCGAACCGGACCTATCACAATATTACCTTTGCAGAGGTTCCGAGTTCGGGAAGGAGGTGAGACCGGTGAAGAAGGCGACTTCGACGTCGGGCAAGGAAAAAGCCCGGATGTTGCGCTCCGTAGTAAGGCTTGCGCAAGTCCAGGCCTTAGCCCTTGCAATCGCTAGCCTAGCGGTGCTAATAGCACTTCTTGGCTGACGACTCACAGCAGGCCAGTCGGCCTCTACCCGGCTGACCTGCTCCAATTATGACCCATGCAGTAGGACAACCTCAAGATAATCTTCATTACGATCGCCCAGACGGTTGCAGGGCGGCCGCGACCTTACTAGGTGAAGGTGTGGCTGAGCGCGCCGAAGGTGCCGATTGTCAAGGTCAGGACAATAATCCACAGAGCGACGGTGACAAGCAGTTTCACCAAAGTGAAAACGATCATCGCGATGGCTTTGAGGATCGTCCAAACGATGACTCCCGCATTTCTCGCCAATGTTTCCACGAGGCCTCCTCCCTTTATCTTTTAGCATATCGGAGACCTCAACAGAAAACAGGGATTTTGAGGCTCGATGCTCGATATCGAGCCTCAAGTTTTTGTTGAAACCAGAGGTTAGCAGGGTGGATGCGCGAACCCGTTCGCAATGGCGGGGCTCTGCCCCACACCCCGCCAGGACCGTGTCGGCCCTGGACCCCCATAGCGGGGCTCTGCCCCGAAACCCTGGGCAGGGGCCAGCGGCGGCCCCTGCCATCCCCGGCCGTTGCGTGCCACCCCCGTACCGGGGCCGTCACGCCGGAGAAAGGGTGTGGGCACCTGGATGGGGCGGCCCTGGCAGCGGGCTTTTTTCGGCGCGCGGGCGACTAGTGTCGGGTCGGCTTTCCGAGTGAGGTGCCGATGATCCGGATGTGCTGTCAGGTCTTTTGCATTTGAGGACCTGTATAGCGATGGGGGAAAGGTTGAGCTTGCGGACGAGCTCGGAGCGGGTGAGGCCGAGGCTTGTCAGGCGATCGCGGATGTCTAAGACGTCGTCGATAGCGTCGTCAAGGCGGTCAAGAGCGACGATGAGTTTTTCGACTTCATCGGTCTTCTCCTCAATTGCCTTTCTTTCGTCGGTGAACAGTTCTTCTGACCGCCGACGCGTGAGACGTCGGGTGTTGCTTTTACTCACGATAGGGACCTTTTCTTGTGCCCTTCCGGTGAGGGTTCTCCGTCGGCAAGTCTACCTCGCCAGGACCGTTTTTTCATTCCCCCAAAGCTCGTTTTTCACTGACCGACGCCCGTCCTACGATTTCGTAAGACGAGCGGAGCGAGAACTGAAGCTTGAGAAACGGGCAGTCGGGTTTTCACCAGCCAACCACCACTTGCCGACTGGTGCAACGCCGCTTTTCACGCTCATGTTTTCATCTTCGACCGAACTCACTTACGACTCAGTCAGTGCAACGAGCAGGAAGTCCACGCCAGCCGACGGCCGGCTCTCTCAACGCCGGAGCTCAACCCCTCCCCTATCGGGACTTAAGACCCACGTAAGTGGTTTAGCAAGCATAGCGTTTGTTCAGACACAAACACTAGCCACAGCCGCCGCTGTGGACTAATATGGGTGTTACCCAAGCCCTTTAAAGGAGGCGTCGTGGTGACACGAGAGCCTGCTGGACGGACGCGGAAAGTGCAGAAGAAGGTGTACTTCTCCGCCGTGGAATGGGAAATGATCTCGCGCCGGATGCGCGGCTACCACCAGACGAATTTCTCGCAGTTCGCGCGCGAAACGCTGACGACGGGGCTTGTCACGGCCCGTCCCGACAAGCGTCTTGTCGCCCGGGAAATCGAGCGCCAGCTCGGCCCGATCGGCAACAACATCAATCAGCTTGCGCGGCAGGCGAATACCGACGACGTCGCCACCTATGCTCAGGTCCGCGCCGCCGTACGGATGCTCGGCGAGGTTCGTCGCATTGTTGCGATGCACCTCGGGAGCGAGAATGGCGATCATCAAAATCGGGCAGATCAGGTCCACCCTTAGAGCGGCGATCTCCTACGTCGTCGCCCCGGAGAAGACCCGGGAGGGGATCATGACCAGCTCGAATTGTGCAGTCCCGTGGGACCCAGATGCAATCGCCATGGTCATGGAAGGAACCGCCGAAGACGCGGCCCGGGTCAAGACCGTGGGGGCTCCTGGAACGGTTCTCGCCTACCACATAATCCAATCACTTAAGCCGGGCGAGACCGACCCGAACACCGCTCACCGGCTCGGCGTCGAGTTCGTCGAGGAGATCACCGGCGGACAGTATGAGTACGTCATCGCAACGCATACCGATCGAGATCATATCCATAACCACATCATTTTCAACGCCGTCAATCAGCAGACATTAAAGAAATACAGATGCCCGAAAACCCGGGTCTACGAGTACCGATCCATCTCCGATCGACTGTGCCGAGCCCACGGCCTGTCAGTCATCGAGCAGCCCAATGCCACCCGGCGCATACAAATCGGGGAGGCGTACGCGCGAGCCGACGGACGGTCCGCTAAGGCGGCGATCGCGGAGAAAATAGACGCGGCCGTGACCGTCTCAACGACATGGCAGGAGATGCTCGACCGCCTCGCGGCAGACGATATCTCCGTTTACGCGAGGGGCGCCCACGTTCTTTTCCGAGACGCCTCTATGACCAGCCGCGGGGTGCGCGGGGCTACGCTCGGCGCAGCTTATACGGAAGCTAATCTCAGGGCCCGGCTCGGCCGCAGCGACGTCTGCGAGTACGTCATTCAACGCCGCCTGGTCACGATGCTTGATGAGAACCGCGCACAGATCCGCCTGCCCGGCAGGCGCGACCGTTTCATCGTCGTCCAACGCGCCCACGTGGCCGACCACGGCAAAACCTACAGGGTCTTCCTACCCTCGGCTATGACGGTGACGCTCACCGACGCGACAGGACGGCTCGCGGGGGAGCGCACCCCCGACGGGCTTTACGAGTTCTTCACCCGTCCCGAAGCCTTGCGCTCCCGACTTGCCGGGCTCGCGGAAACGGCGCGTGGAAAGACGGCAGCGCAGAGGCGCTATTACGCCCACATCGACCGCCAAGTCGCCCAGCTTCACGCCGAGGCCGACGTCGTCAACATCCGCGCCGCCTACGCCGCAGCCGACGACAAGCCGGGCTTTCTCACAGCCCTGCGCGCAAACATCGAACAGACGAGCCGGGAAGAGACACGGCTCGTGCTGGCCAAGCAGAAGGCCTTCGACGCCAAGACAGACGCGTCGACCGTGGGCCGGGACCTCGAGGCGGCGACCCGGCGTCTAGCGGCCCTGCGCGCCGCGCACATCCAGCTGTCTCGCACTGCAACACAAGAAAAGGAGATGAAACGATGAGCATGCTCAGCGGAGAACAGCTCTCCCAGCAAATCGTCATCACGTCCGCACAGGTAGGAATCAACGTCACTGCCCGCCTGGCCTCCGGGACCCTCGCCGGGCTGAAAGACACCCTCAGAGTCATTCGGGCGGGCCTCAAACACGTCAAGGACAAAGGACAGCACGGGCAGATGAGGTTGCGAAACCTGCAACGCGCCGCAGGGGGCGACCTGCACCAGCAGGCCGTCACCAACCGGCTAGTTGCGACCTTGACTCGGGATTTGAAGAAACGCGGCGTCGACTTCTCACTAGAAAAAGGACGTGACGGCGTTCACTTCGTTCACTTCAAGGGGGCCGACGCCGACACGATGCGCCACGCCGTACTGCAAGCTGAAAAACGGCTTAACCGCCATATCGCGCGGGCGCAAATCCCCCGCGCAGCAATTCGCAAAGTCCCTGAGATGGTCGGCGACGCCATCCGAGCAACATCGGTCCGAGAACTGGCTCGACAGGCCGGACGGGAGATCGCCTACCGGTTCTCGCTTCGGCCCAAAGAGCCCCGAGCAGGCCTCGACGACGGGGGCCCGCCCCTCGAGCGCCAGCAGCGGGCGGCCGAGCTGAAGAAAACCGCTCCCGCCGCGACGACGAAGACGCCTTTGACCAAGTCGAGGCGCGACATCGCGATCAACATCAACCGCCGGGCGGAGGCGTTGAAAGCGAAGCTGGCAGCCGCTCCCGCTACTGCCCGCACACGCCCGGCCCCTGGAGTCCGACGATGAAACTCTTCTTCCTGCTGATATCGGCGGTCTGTTTCTGGGCTGGGGACAAGGTGGCATTCCAAATTCGGACCGACATCGCCAGCGGCAGGCGCCCAGCCGAGGTCATCGACCGTTTTTGGCTCGACCTGGCCAGCCCCGCGCACGTCTCGTTCGTCGGCGTCGACGTGCTCGCCGGCCTTTGCCTCGTCGGCGCGCTCGGGCTCGTCTTGCTCTACAACTATGCGGGCAAAGGACAGCGTCGGCAGGGCGAAGAACACGGGTCGGCCCGCTGGTCATCGTCCCGTCAGATGCGCCGTTTCACCAATAGAGACCCTCGACAGAACATGGTGTTCACGGACGTGAACAAGCTTAGCCTGGATTCGCGGAAAACCCAGCGCAACCTCAACGCGCTGGTCATCGGCTCCTCGGGCTCGGGCAAGTCGCGCTACTACGTCATGCCCAATTTGGCCCAGCACAACACCAGTTTCGTCATAACCGACCCGAAAGGCGAACTCCTGGCCAGATGCGGCAACAATCTGGCCGCTGCCGGGTACACCATCCGCGTCCTCAACCTCGTCGAGCCGGGCGAGTCCGACACGTACAATCCCTTCGCCTATTTCGACCCGAACAGGGCGGAGATCGACGTGGCCGTGCTGACCGAAAACGTCATGGCCAACACGTCGGGAAAGAAACCCTCTTCAGTCTCCAACGCTGATTTTTGGGAAAAGGCCGAGCGCGCTCTGCTCAACGCGCTGGTCGCTTACGTCTATTTCACGAAAGGCCCAACGTCCACGCTCATCGACGTCGTCGAGCTCCTGGCAAAAATGGGCGCATCGGAAACCGACGAGGCCCACCAGTCAGAAGTCGATCTCATCATGGCGGCCGTTGAGGAGGAAATCGCCGCCTACGACGCCGACCCCGGCGAGTACGGGCCGGAATGCGCGGCGATGATCGACGGCCTGCGGTTCGCCGTCTCACAATACACGACGTATACGCAGGGTGCCGGCGAAACGAAGAAGTCCGTCATTATCTCGCTCGGAGTGCGCATGGCGCCCCTGCACATGGCGCCTCTGCGGCGCCTTCTTGCCTCCGACACCATCGCCGCCGGCAACGTCGGCGAGGAGAAGACCGCGCTCTTTCTCGTCATCCCCGACACACACGCAGCGTTCAACTTCATCGCCGCGATCTTCTACGAGCAGATGTTCACCTCGCTCATCCGCGCGGCCGACACTGCCGAATCGCGGAGCCTGCCGATACCGGTCCAATGTTTCATGGACGAATTCGCCAACATTGGACGCATCCCGTCCTTCGAGCGGATGATAGCCGTCATACGTTCGCGCGGCATCAGCGTTTCGGTCATCATCCAGAATCTCGCCCAGCTCAAATCCCACTACAAGGACGACTGGGAGACGATCGTCGGCAATTGTGACAGCCTGCTGTTCCTGGGCGGCAATGAAAAGTCGACGACCGAGTACCTGTCCAAAATCCTCGGAAAGCAAACGATCCAGTCCACCGAGACCTCTCAATCGAAAGGACGGAACGGATCATGGTCCCTCCAGGACAGGCATCTCGGCCGCGACCTGCTCTCAGCCGACGAAATCGGCAGGCTCGGCACCGATGAGGCGGTCTACATTCTGCGGGGATGCCAACCCTGGCGCGCCCGCAAACTCGCGCCGATCCGCGAGGCCGGCGTTTTCGCTTACACTCCCGAGCTCAACGACGAGGCGGTCTTCGACGAATGCTTCATCGACTGGGCCGACGACGCCGAGGCCTGAATCAACCCTCTTATGAAAGGAGACCCACATGGACACGGTCATCTACACGACGCCGGGGTGCCCTCGGTGCCGTCTGACGCTGCGTCAATTCGACAAACACGGACGGCCCTACCGGCAAGTCACAGCTACGCCCAAGGACATCGAGCAGCTGCGCGCCGAAGGCTTCACGTCTTTCCCGGTCGTGAAAACACCGTCTGAATCATGGGACGGCTTCCGTCCCGAAAAAATCGGCGCCGTCCCCCGGCCTCGAGACGTCAGCCCCGACGTCGAGCTCGGGCGGCGCCCACGCCGCTAGAAAACAGAAAGAAGGAGGGGAGACAAGCCAAAAAGCTTGTCTCCCCTCCTTTCCGCGTCCGCCCGGGCAGATCGCCCTTTAGTCGCCGACGAGGGCGCTGGCTATTCTGTCAGTGCTGACAATAAGGAATATGAAGAAGATCGGCCCGGCTATCAGCGAGCCGAGGTTGGAGGCCATCGACTTGAGCCCGTCGGCGTTGGCGATCGCGTTGACGTCGATCGAGCCGATCTGGAATCGCGTATACAACGCGATTACAATCAATATTGCCACGCCCTTGAGGACGACTTTCGCGTACTTTTTCAGGAAGCCGATCGCGATCGACTTCGTCTCCGGGTGGCCAAGAAACGAAATCGGCAACGTCGATCCGGCGATGAGCAGGTACATCTCGGCGAAGCGCATGAAGATCACGATCTTCAAAATCAGGCCGGCAAGGATACCGATGATCCACGGCAGGAACAAGATGAGCATCAATCCGGCTTTGTCGATCGTGTCCATGTTCTCGACAGCCTCAACCATCCCGTCAGGCAGGCCATTACCGCGCGATCCCGGATTGAGTTTGGCCACTCCCCGGATGATTTTGTCGCCGATCTCATTTATCGCTCCGATAATCAGGCCCGTGTTCTGGATCGTGACGACAATCATGGCCGCCGTGATCGTCGCGGCCGCGACCTGCTGAGTTCCCGCTTTGTGGTCGCCTTCGTATTTCGCCGATATTCGGGCGAATTGAAGAACGAGAATGCCGCCAGCGATCACCGCAGCCACGGGTTTGACCGCCACGGCGTTGATTTGATTGACGAAGGCGAAAGCCCCCGAATTGTACGTGGCGGCCGAGTGCTTGAGCCCGTCGGCACCTTGGGCGAAGTCCGACCCGATGATCGTCCTGAGCATCGCCAAAATAATGTCAGACATCTTATTTTCCTCCTACGCGGACGGCACGGGGAAGCAGCGCGTCCGAATGCCGGTAGAAACTCAACGGCCGAACGCCGACGCCCCCGCTTGGGATCGAGTCGATGATCTTCCCACCGCCGACGTAGATCCCGACATGGGTGACATTGTCCTTCGACGCCGGGATCGACATTGACTGGAAAAAAACGATGTCGCCTGGAGCGAGCTCGGACGTCGTCGCGTTGACGTAGTGGCCTCCGTAACGGGAGGCCAACGAGTACATGGCGTACTCGCATTTGGACGTCGCCCATGGATTGCCTTTGACCGACATCGGCAGATTCACCCCGTGCTTGCCGAAGACAGTTTTGACGAATACGCAGCAGTCCATGCCTCCTCGTCGACCTCGATACGGGGTTCCGATGTACTGCTGGGCCGTTGAGACGACCCCGCTAACATTGGCGCCAGCCTCGACGCCGGAGGCCGGCGGCTGGCTCGCCCGTCCCGGGCCGCCAGCCTCGGCCAGTTTCGGGTTGCGTTTGATTGTGATTCCACCGTTCTTGATCGCTTTCTTCGCAACATCCGCCGGGATCGTCTCAACATAATATTGCGCGGCCCCATAGTTTTCCGTTGTGATCGCCCCGTCCTCAGACACCGATGCGACATAGGCAACATGCCCGTGAGCGCTCGTATGCCCGTACACACCGGCCTCGAAGGAGACGACGTCGCCCATCTGAGCCTGGCTCGGCTCAGAGATCGTCGTCCAGCCGGGAAGGTTGCCCGGTTTGCCCCACTGGCGGCCGTCCCCGCCCCGAGGAGTCAACTCCCCGTGGGTATAGACCCACCGTCCGGGGCCGCCGCCCATGTCTCGATTGACACGCCAATACACAAAATCTGTGCAGTTTCCGTAGTAGTAGCGTGTTGAGGGATTAACCGTATTGTAGGCGGCGGTTGCCTTTCCGGCGCCGTCTCGGACCTGCCCTGCCCACGGATAGTCGTCGGTCATCGCGAGTCCCGCCGTCTGGGCTTCGTCCTCGTAGAAGAAATTCACAATCCACGAAGGGATGAAACTCAAAACGATCATCACCGCCAAAAGGATCGCGGCGATCACGGCGAAGGTCATGCCGACTGCGGTCCCGGCAGGGGCGAGGACAGCAGCGACGATGCGGGCGACGGTCTGCGCCGCCATCCTTGCGGCCGTCTGGCCGACGCGCTGGCTTCCCCGCGCATTTTGCCGCGAGAAGACGGGATGCGAGCCCGTCTCCGTCTGACGGCCTGCCTTGTCTCGCCTGTCGGGGCGCCCCAAGCGGGGACGGCGGCGGCCGAGCTTGGCCTCATACCCCCGCGGAACGCGCGATCTCGTGCGGATTGGCCGCCCTGCAACCGTCTGGGCGATCGCCTGCGCCAGCAGACCGACAAGCCGTCTTGAGCCGCGCGCCCGGCCGGCGACAACACGCCGTCCGGCCCTTCTGCCTTTGACCGTGGCAGCTTTCCCGGTCTTGCGACCAACCCACGCGACGGGCCGGCTGGCCGCCCGGCCTGCCAGTCGGTCGGCCCGCCCCGACGTCGACGACGTCGCGTCGTCTTTCGCCTCGTGCGGGCCCAGGACTTTCTCGTCAGTCACAAGCCGTCCTGCACGGCGGATGTGCGGCGTCACATACCGCCTGTTCTCAGTCCGTCTCAGGTCACTGCGCATGCGCACCACGACCTGCCGGCGTCTCCTCAAACCTGGTCGAGAAGACTCGGAAAATCCTGCTATCAGGGTCCATCGTGTTGTCGAACGGGATCGTAACCGGCCCCATACGCATCAGCCCGCATCCCGGACGGGCGTTAACAAACGCGCGGCGCTGGCCTTCGGAGAACTTCAGCAGCTCGACGAGCGCGTCGGCGTCTGTGGCCTGCTGATTGAGCAGAAAAAGCCCGTCCGAGTTTGACAGCATGAGACGAGCTCGCTCATTGGCCAGCAGCTCCTCGATGTTCTGGGTGATCCCCGTGGCTGCGGCGCCCCACTTCCGCACTCGCTTGAAAATGCTCTGACAGTAAGCCGCCGCGGAGGGATTGGCAAACAAGACGTGGAACTCGTCAATGTAGACCCATGTTCTGCGTCCCGCAGCCCGGTTCCGTGCGATCCTGGACCAGATCTCCTCGAGGATCACCATCGCCCCGAACGTCTGCAAGTCGCGGCCGAGGTCGGCGATGTCGTAGACAGTCACCCGATTTGCCCCCTCGACGTTCGTCTGCTGGGCGAAACCCCGGGCCGAGCCGCGCGCGTACAATTCCAGGCCTGTCGCCAGCTGTCTGGCTTCCGGCTCCGGCTCGCCCATCAGCGTCTCGTAGAGGGTTCCGAGCGTTGGGGCGGCAGCCCACGGGCTGTTCCAATATTCGCTGTACATGCGCTGGGCCGCCCGGTCGACAATCGACCGCTCGACAGGGGACAGGCCGCTGGCGCCGCCGAGAAGGACCTCGATCAGCGCGAGTGTGTATCCGCATTTGTCACGGATTGGATCGTTCTCGCTTACAACGACGCTCTTGTCCAAATACAGGGGATTGATGCAGTCGCGCGATCCGGCTGAGATGACGACTCTTGTCGCGCCGAGCTCGTCGGCCAGGGCGACATACTCTCGCTCCGGGTCGATGATCAGGATTTCGTCCGCCTCGCGGCGAAGGAAAGTCTGCTCGATCTCGAACTTGGCGAACTGGCTCTTGCCCGAGCCGGTCGTGCCCAAAATGAACGCATTCGCGTTCATCCCCAGTCTGCGGTCAGCGACAATCAGGTTCTTTGAAACCTGATTGATCCCGTAAAAGTTCCCCCCTGGCTGAAGAATCTCCTGAGTCGTAAACGGGACCATCGTCGCCGCCACAGCCGTTGTCAGCGTGCGGAAAACTGGCAGACGGTTCTCCCCCAGCGGCAGGAGGGCGTTCAGTCCGTCAACCTGCATATACCTCAGGTTCTCCAGGTCACACGAGTGCTTGCCGCACACGCGTTTGACCCGTTTGACGTTCTCAGCCAGCTCCTCGACCGTCGCGCCTGCAACTCCGACGACGATCGTCGTCGTAAAGAGCTTCTCGTTTGTCTGCTCCAGTTGGTCGCGCAGCTCGACGGCCTCCGTATAGGAGGCTTGCAGCTCATGCGGCAGGAAATCCTGCGTCAGGCCTTGTTTGGCCAGTCTGCGCTGCTCGGTCGAGCGTTGCATATCCATGCCCGCGATCTGCCGTTTGACCAGATCTAGGCCTTCAGCTTGGTCCATGGGCGCGATGTGAAGGGAAACCGTGACATCGACAGGGATCTCGGCGATTTCCCGCACGACGCGGTCGTTCATCCACGACGGCAGATTGCGCAGCACCAAGGTCTGCCAGTACCGCGTCGTCCCAGACGACAGGCAGACATGGTCCCTGTTCGACACATCGGCCGACATCGGTGCGACGAGGTCTTTTGTCGTCAACCCCTGGCCGACGAGCTCGCTGTAGGAGAACTCGACCTGAAAGTCGGGCCGGAGCATGTGCTGCAAGACGCGCACACGGTCACAGCCGCTCAGCCACGCCGCATGACAGCCGCCGACGTCTTTCAGCGCGGCGGCGTCTTCGGCCGCCATCCGAGTCAGCAGCAGGCGGGCCTCCTGGACTGATTCGGCCTGCACGGTCAACGTCACGTATTTTTCGGTTAACGTGTTCTGCCGCCCTGTTTGCAGGCGTTGAGCGATCAGTTTGTTGTATTCGGCCCGTTGGGGATCGAACCCATCGGGCCGACCCGGAAGTTGGACCTCGGCGGCCAGACGTTCTTTGTCCAAGACACGATTTAAGAGTGTGACCTGAACACGCTGGCCGCCGAGATGGCCGTTCAAAAACCGTGCGTATGCCTCAACAAGGCCTTCTTGGACTTCTGGCGGCGCCATCTGATAGTCGATATCCGACAGTCTCAACGACGCAGAGTATTTGTTTCCGCCGAGCCAGCACACTCCTGAATCTGCCAGAGTCTCATACTGGATAAGATCCTGGGTCGATCTCGGCGGTCGCCGCTTATTCTGCTGCTTCACCGGCTGCGATGCGTCGGCGGGCACGCCGGGACCGCCTCGTAAGCGACGATGTTGATGTTTCTTCATGGGTAGCCTCCCCACATATTGACGATGAGTACGTGAAATGTCGCGGTCCGAAACGGTGAGCGAACCAGTAACGGGCATATTTTTCGAACGGAACGCCGGCAGGGCGGACCCAGCCCACGCATACGGCCGGAATCGCGGCCAGCGTCACGAGAATCACCCCGAGGTTTTCCTGGCCAGCGAGGAAACACGCCCCGTAGACACCGGCGACAACCGGAAAAGCGACAGCGACAACTGCAAGCTGGCGCCACGACAGCCCGAACAGGACCCTGGCCTGATACCGCGTGACCTCGCGGTAGACCTTCACCTCAAAAGCCATGTTCGGCCCCAGTCAGATTTTTACCTGGGCAAACAGCGCGGCTGCGGCGATGATCATTCCGCCGCCGACGAGCTGCCAAACCCCTGACTGGATCTGGTTGCCATTTTTTTCATGCAACCCCCCGGCAAGGACAATGGCGCCCCATACGCACCAGAGTCCTCCGCCAGTGATTGCAAATTTTGTGATTAGTGCTACGACAGAAGCAAGCATTTTTCTCTCCTCATTGGAAACACATGGATTGTTTTTGGTCGGTCCGTCCCACGCCCCATCGCTACGGGAAACAAAAGGGACGGGTGAGGAATACCTCCGGCCATTCGGCCGGTCTTCTTCAGGTATTCCTCACCCGTCAGTCGAAACGATACCAGCGAATCGACCGTTTCTGGCCGAGGAAGAAGAAGAAATCCCTCACATCGGGCATTTTCCGCCACCGGCTCGGACGAGACCGGCGACACAATTCGTCATCGGCCCGGCATCGCATCACCACCCTCAAACTGGCGATCAACCACACCGGATGCGGCCAGGCCGGCAGCCTGACGTACACCCTCGGCCAGCCCATCAACCTCAGACGACAGCCCCGAAATCTCGGTTATCACATCCGGCCCGTCGGCTGGCGTGATCCGATTCAGGCGCGATCTCGTTGACGAGATCAGCTTGTCGAGCCGGTCAGCCTTCGACGCCAGTTGGCGTCGAAGCCCGTCATCGACGAGTTTGCCTTCCGCCGCGGCGGCCACCTGGCGGGCCTGGGCGACCGAGGACGAGGCCCGAGACAGCTCCGGCTCGACATGCTCCCTCACCCACGCCGAGGCCGACGCCCCCGCTGACGTCCGAGCCTTTCGAGCAAGATCACGGAGCGTCGAGGCCGAGGACGCCAGCGTCGACGCCGACGCCCGCACCCTGGCCGTCTCGCCGACGATGCGATCCGTCGACCAGCCGTCCGGCACCGACGAAAGCACGCTCTTCGGCAGGCTTGTCTTCTTCAGCGCGGCGCGCAGCCGGTCACACGGCGTCGTTCCCGACGAGGTCGACTCGCACTCACCGAGCGCGCCCTGCGCCTGGCGCCGCGCGGCCGCCAGCGTCGACGCCGACGCCGCATGCTTCGCCGCGGCCGTCGCGTACTCCTCCCGGGCCTTGTCGCGGCCGTCCAGCCAGCCCGGCACAAACGCTATGACCAGCGCCGAGACCACGGCAAAAACAGCGGCCGCGGTTTTCCATTTGACTTTCATCCTTGCGCCTTCTTCCGCGCCCCTTTTGTGGGGCCATCGGGTTTCCGTTCCCGGCCCTGAAAGGGAGAATCCTCACCGGAAACCGGGTGGGACAGGCCGGGAACGGACGAGTTTTCCAGACGGTCGGCAAGCTGTGCGCGCATACCGGAAGGCAAGGCCGTGTTGCCGCGCAAGCGCTTGACCAGCTCCGCCCGCTCGACGCCGGTCATCTCCTCCCGCGGCTCGCCGACAACGCGAAGCGGCCGCGGCGGCCGGACCGGCGCCTGAGCCACAGGCGGTCGCGAATCAGCGAGCTCCGCGACCCGTGAGATGATCAACCCCACCAGATTGCGCACCTGATCCGGAGGCGGCAGCGGATTGGCCGCCAGACGCGACCTGACCTGGCCCATGGTCCACCCTCCGCTGATTGCCCGCCGCAGATCCGCCGCAACCCGCGCCGCCGCGCGTTTAGTCATCACACCCAGCATCTCCGGCGGAAGACTTTCGGCCGCCAGGCGCCACTCGTCCTCCGAGGCAGGCCTCGCCGACGGCTCCAGACCTGGCGGCCCAGCCGGCGGGGCGCCCGCAGGGCACCTGCCGGCGCCGATTCCGCGATTCTCCTCACCCACACCAACCACTGAGGCGTCCATGGCCACAGCCGGTTGGATGGTTGGTGATTCTGAACGAAGTGAAGAATCATTGGATATACCTTTAGGTATATGTGCGGCGGCTGACTGTGCCGCGGTCTGCCGCCGCACAGTATCCGAGTTATCCACAGGGTCGGACTTCTGTGCGGCAGAAGCTGCCGCACAGTCCGGGCCGACAGCGTTTTTCGCTGTCTTTTCAGGGAAAAACCCCGGATGTGACGGGCAATCCACAATCGGACCGCTGGTCATCGTCCCATCTTTCATCGCGGCAACGACAATCCCCATCGCCTCATCGACCTCGATCGGCGCATCCGAAACAATGACGACGTCGCGCAGGCGCCCGCCCGACCGGACGCGAAACCGAAACCGCAAACGGTGATCCTCGAGCTCACGAAGAGCACGCCTCGTTGCGTGCTCACCAAGCCCGCGCCCCGTCAGCTGCCTGTATCCCTTGACCGCTTCGTCAGGCATCGCCAAGCAAGCCATAAGAACGCCCAACGTCGCATACGACAAACTCTTTTCATGGATCAGCTTGTTCGACACCGCGGTCGAGCCACGACGAACAAGGAAATACCCGTCCTTACTCATGCGATCCGCCTCTCAACCAAACCCCGATCGACCAGCTCGCGCACAGCGCCCCGAACCTCGTCAAGACCCAAACCCCGCCCCGCCAGAATCTCGACATCCGACACACCGGACGGGCAGGCCGTCAAAACCGCGTACACCCCCAAAGCCGCATAACTAAGCGAACCATCCATATAAACCCGCGCTGGAACCACTGCCAGCGGCCGAACGCTCCCGCTCACGACACGCCCTCCAAACCAGGCAAAACCTGATCAATCTCGCCGAGGGTGCCCATCGACCGATCTTCTTCAGGCATTAACAGCGCCTGAATATCCGACCGACGAAACAGCCTCCGCCTCGACGGCAAAAGAATCGACGGGACTTTCCCCTCACGAGCCCACCGCCAAAGCACCGGCCTCGAAAAAACCGGAAACTCCGCAACCACCTCAGCGGCAGTCAACAGATCAATCATTTCACTACTTTCGTATTCTTTCGATACGTCCATAATGAAAGTATCGTTCATTATGAATGAATTCGCAAGCGTCTTTCGTAATGAATCGATACGCTGTTATGCTTAAAGCATGACAACTCCGCATAACGTCGATATCCAAACGTTCGATGAGGCGTTGGGATTTACAGTTCAGCAGTACCTTTTTGCCCACGGAGTAACGCGAGTTGAACTCGGAAAACTACTCCACGTTCCGGGCCCCAGCGTCTCCAATCGTCTCCGTGGACGAATTCGATGGAGCGCCGAAGACGTCGCCGTCGTCGCAGCACGATTTGGAGTCGGAAGTGGTGACCTTATGCCGATTCTTGACCCCAACGGCAGATGGGTTCCCGCCCCGTTCAATCTCGCAGACGCGGTGTCGACGAAGGCGGCCCCCGCGTCTGCGGGGGCCGCCTTGGAGCCACCTGAGAGAATCGAACTCTCGACCTATTCATTACGAGTGAATCGCTCTGCCGACTGAGCTAAGGTGGCACGCCGCCTTTGCCAACAGCGGTGAATAGCCTACCCGAGACTCGCCCACGTCGCAAACTGACGATCGGGCGAGCCTCGGGCGGCCAACCATGCCAACGAAGCGGCTCAAGCTAATAGCGCCAAACAGACAGGCGAGAGCACTATCCGCGCGAACCCGAAAGGACCCGCGAACCCGAAGGAACCGCTCGGGAGCCGAGCTTGACCGCGCTGTCCATGCTGCGATCGCCCTGCTTCTGCGCATTTTGCCCCTGCGGCCTTTCTGTCGGGCAGACAAGGCCGTCCTTCGGAACCTCACCGGTCAGCAGATATTTGTCAACCGGGCTCTGGATGCAAGATCCAGCCGTCGCATAGGCCGCATGGCCCTCGCCTTCCCAGGTCAGCAACACCGAGTTCTCAAGCGTCTTATGCAAAGCCTGCGTCCAGTGATACGGCGTCGCCGGATCGTGCCTCGTACCGATCACCACAATCGGAGCCGACCCCTTCGCCCTGTACGGCCCGGGATTCGACTTCGGATGGTGCGGCAACTCGGCGCACATATAGAAGGCGACAGTGTCTTGTGCAGAAAAGGCTCCAATGGCGGGAGCTTCCCGCTTCAGCTTCTTCGCGTACTTCAAGTAATCAGCTTCGGATTCCCGCGCATAGTCCGCGCAATTGATCGCCCAGTACGCCTCCGTTCTACTGCTGCTGACCTCATCGCCGTCACGGCCCGTGGACGCGTCGAAGAGCTTCAGGAAAAGCGAGCCGTCATTCTGTTTGATCAACTGGTCGAAGGCCTGATCAAGTTTCGACCAATCCGCATCCTGCTCTAGAAGGCTGGTAACGGCAGAGTGGAGCATCGTCTGATTGAGGGGTCTGTTCGGGTCCGATGTCTTGAACGGCTTGACGCGAGCTTGATCTAGCAGGGCGCGCATCTTCTTCTTCGCCGCATCCACCGACGAACCCAACGGACAGTTGCCCGCCTTCACGCACCGTTCCGCGTAGCCTTCAAAGAGCTTCTTATAACCGAACGCCTGCTCGTAGTTCATGCGCAGGAAGCTCAGCTGAGAGTCGACGGCGCCGTCGAGCACCATCCTGCCGACCTTCTTCGGGAAAAGGTCAGCATACGCCCCGCCCAACTGGGTGCCGTAAGAGAAGCCGAGATAGTTGAGCTTCTCATCGCCCACCAGGCCCCGCAAAACATCCATGTCGCGCGCCGCCGACTCCGTGCCGACATGTGCAAGCAGCTCGCCCGACTTTTTCTTGCATCCCTCGGCTATCTTCTTGGCCTGCGCCTTTTGGGCTCTGCGCCCGGCCTCCGTCTCCATGTCGAAATCAGAATCGAGCACTTTGGCCATTTCGCGGTCGTCGATGCAATCGACCGGCGTCGAGGAGCCGACCCCTCGAGGATCGAAACCGATGATGTCGTACTTGTCCATGACATCTTTGCTGAAAGCCCGGTCCACATATGAAAGCATGAGGATTCCGGAGCTTCCAGGGCCGCCCGGGTTGACAAACAGGCTTCCGATCGGCTTGCCGCCCTTGGCAGGAAGCTTCGCCATGGCCACGGTGATCGCCTTGCCTCCGGGCTTCTTGTAATCCAGCGGAACCTTCACATTCGCGCACTGCATCTTCGCGTCGTCCTTACACGGCGCCCAGCTGACCTTCTGCCCATAGAACTTTTCAAGCCCCTTCGGAACATCCCCCTTAGGAGCGCCGATCGAACCGCCAGGCGAACTGGCCGAACCTCCCGGAGGGCTAACCGAATTTCCGGGCGAACTTGTCGGGCTTCCAGGCGAGCCAGTCGAACCTCCCGGCGACGCCGTCGAGCCGCCTGGCGACCGACCCGCAGACGGACTCGCCGCCGCCTTCGCCGCACGAACGCCCGCGTCGGCACGGGCAGAGGCATCCGCCCCCGACGACGCCGCACCCAAACGCACTGGCGAAACGCCCGCGCGCATTGACGCAGCATCCGCGTGATCTGGCGAAGCACCGGCCGCTGCAGGCTGAGCGACGACGGTCAGGGCAAAAGCCGATGCGGCCGCAAGAGGCTGCAACAAACGCCTGAATGTTTTCATCTCTTCTCCCAAATTGATTTAGCTGGTTGCAATCCACCTCGCTAGGCGGATGCAACCCATATGAAGGACCGAAACCCGGGCGATTCGCTGGAGTTTTACCCACAGTGACGCTCGCCGCGGGCCATGAGACCGACACAAACGCACAAGCGTCAGTCCAGACACAAAGCCCGAAACATTGTATCTCTGCAGCAACTATTTTACTTGCTCCCCTTAGGCAGCGCTACCGTTTTCGAGACCTTCCCATGAGGTAGAAGGGAATGGCTGAAAATCAGGGGAAGTTCAATCGACGTTCGACTAAAAGACATAACCGACAGAAAGAGCTTCTACTATACGTAATATTTACAACGCGTTTGCGCTGAATAACGTCCCCAGCACATCCGAAGACGAAAAAGCACACTCGAAAGTAAAAAGAAGGCGACATCGACCGTTAACTCACATCGAAGTCAACGGCCGATGTCGCCCGCAATTTATCTGCATCGCAAGGCCAACCTCAGCATCGTGCTCAGCCCGCCTGCATCGCAAGACCGACGTCGGCGTCGTGCTCAGCCCGTCTCCATCGCAAGGCCGACGTCAGGATCGTCGGCAGCAATGGTCATCCAACGGGCGGCGAAATACGTTCCGCAGCGTTCTGTCTTTGCCCCTGTGGCTTTTCCACCGGGCAGACAAGGCCGTCCTTGGGAACCTCGCCGGTCAGCAGATACTTGTCGACTGGCGCCTTGATGCAGGAACCCGCCCTAGCGTAGGCCACATGGCCCTCGCCCTCCCAGGTCAACAGCACCGAGTTGTCAAGCGCTCCGGCGAAGGTTTGAGTCCAGGAGTAGAGCGTCGCCGGATCGTGCCTTACCCCGATCACCACAATCGGAGCCGACCCCTTCGCAACGTACCGCCCCGGGTTCTTCTTCGGGTGATGCCGCAGCCCGGCGCAGATGTATCGGGTCTTCGTGTCAACGCCCTCTGCGCCGAAAACCGGGGCTTCCCTCTTAAGCCGCTCGCTGTACTTCGCATATTCGGATTGCGGGTCAAGCACATAGTCCGCACAGTTAATCGCTATAAGAGCCTCGGCCCCATTGCTGGAGGCCGTCGGGCCGGAGTCCGACCCTGATTCCACGAAGGCCGAACCGTCGTTTTCCTTCACCAGCTTCCTCAGCTTCTCATCGAGATCCGGCCATGAAGCGTCGCGGTACAGGTACTGCCTGACCTCGCTTGTCAGAAGGGAACGCGTGAGTTTCCGATTCGGATTCGACGTCGGGAATGGATTTTTGAACGCCTGATCGAACAGTGCGCGCATCTTCTTCTTCGCCGCGTCCACCGTCGATCCCAACGGGCACGCGCCCGTATTCACGCAGTGTTGCGCATAGCGCTCAAAGGCATGCTCGAATCCGAGCACCTGCTCGTATGCTCTGCGACTGTCCCGCATGCCGGTGTCGACGGCGCTGTCTAGCACCATCCTGCCGACTTTCTTTGGGAACAGGTCAGCGTACATACCACCCAAGGACGTGCCGTAGGAGAATCCGAAGTAGTTGAGCTTCTTATCGCCCACCAGGCTGCGCATAACATCCATGTCGCGCGCAGCCGACTCCGTACCGACATGTCGCAGCAGCCTGCCCGAGTGCTTCATGCATCCCTCGGCTATCTTCTTTGCCTGCGCCTTTTGGGCTCTGCGCCCGGCCACAGTGGAAACGTCATAATCAGCGTCAACATACTTCTCGAGAGTTGCGTCGTCCACGCACTCGACTGCGGCCGATTCGCCGACCCCTCGCGGATCAAAGCCGACCACGTCGTACTTGTCGCGAATCTCGAGACTAAAGATCCACGAAGCCGCAGAGGCAAAGCCTGTTCCCGAGCTTCCAGGTCCGCCGGGATTGAGAAAGAGCGTTCCCATCGGCTTGCCGCTCTTGGCGGGAACCTTGAGCATGGCGACGGTGATCGCCCTGCCTCCGGGCTTCTTGTAGTCCAGCGGAACCTTCACATTCGCGCACTGCATGCCGGCACGGTCTTTGCCTTTGCATTCAGACCACCTCAGCTTCTGCTTATAAAACCGTTCCAAGCCCCTGGGCACACCCTCCCGCGATCCGGGAGCACCCTTCGATGAGTCGGGTGCACCTTCAGACGATCTGGGTCCGCCCCCCGAGGAATCGGAGGCTCGCTCGGACGAACCGGACGAAGGCTCCGGCGAAGGCGACGAAGCGTGCGCGGGACCGGGATTGCCGACACCCGCCAACGCAAGGACGGACACTGCCGCCAGAGATTTCAAAAAGCGATTCGACAGTTTCATTTTTATCCTTTTTCATCCTTTCAGATACCGAATAGACTTCGAATACCAAATAGAGTTAATTTGTGCTCTTGGAAGCATATTTTTAAAGTTGGAAACATATTTTTAAAGAGTGTGCTTGTCGTTGGGTCCGAGCCTGACGGGTAGGCTCGGACCCAACGAGCGATATCATTTAAGCCCGTCACCGGGGAAACGACTAGCGTCGTCTTTCCACCGGGCAAACCAGCCCGTCTTTTGGAACCCTGCCGGTCAGCAGATAGGCATTCACTTGATCTTCGATGCATGCTCCGGCCCGTCCGTAGGCGATGTGTCCGTCGCCCTCCCACGTCAGCAGAACGGAGTTCTCGAGCGTCCTGCGCATGGTCTTCGCCCCCGAATACGGCGTCGCCGGATCATGCTTCGTGCCAATGACCACGATCGGAGCCGACCCCTTCGCTCTATATGGAGCAGGATCAGCCTTCGGGTGGTATTTCATATTTGCGCAAACCTGAGTCACTCTCGCCCCAAAGGGATCGTACCCACCGAAAAGGAGGGATTTTTTCTTGAGCTTTTTGTTGTACTTGGCGTAGACGGACTCCGGTTCTTTCGCGTAATCGGCGCAACTGATCGCGACGAGTGCCTCCATCATATTGCTCTCGTCATTCGGCGCTTGCGGGCCAGCCAGCTCCAGAAGCTCGGTGCCGTCATTGTTCTTGATCAGCTTGCCGAGCGCCTGATCCAAACGAGGCCATGTTTCATCCCCGTACATCGCAAACCTCACGGCCATCATCAAATTGGAGCGTGTAAGCGGACGGGCCGGGTTCGACGTCGGGAACGGTTTCTTCGCCGCCTGGTCGAACAGGGCGCGCATCTTCTTCTTCGCAGCTTTGACGGTGGTCCCAAGAGCGCACTTGCCGCCGTCAATACAGCGTTTCGCGTAGCGCCCAAACGATTTGTCGAAGCCCAGAGTCTGCTCGTAGAGCATGCGCGCGCTGCCCAGTTGAGGCTCGGCGGCGCCGTCAAGCACCATCCTGCCCACCTTCTTCGGGAACAAGTCGGCATACGTCCCGCCCAGCTCGGTGCCGTAGGAGAAGCCGAGATAGTTGAGCTTCTTGTCGCCGACCAGGCCGCGCAAAACATCCATGTCACGGGCCGCCGACTCCGTTCCGACGTGAGCGAGCAACTCGCCCGACCGCTTCTCGCAGCCGTCCGCGATCTTCTTGGCCTCCTCCTGCTGTTGCTGCCGGCCCTTCGCCGTGGAAAGGTCGTAATCGGCACCAATGATGAACGTGTTCAAAGCGGCGGCGTCGGCGCATTTGACCGGAGTGGAGGCGCCAACCCCGCGGGGATCGAATCCGACCACGTCATACTTGTCCAACATTTCGGGCTTGAGGCTTTTCGACAGTCTGACTGCCTCATCTATGCCCGAGCCGCCGGGGCCGCCAGGATTGACGAACAGACTCCCGATCGGCTTGCCGCTCTTGGCGGGAACCTTGAGCATGGAAATCGTGATCGTCTTGCCCCCGGGTTTTTTGTAATCGAGCGGAACCTGCGCTTGCGCGCACTGCATGCCGGCACGGTCTTTGCCTTTGCATTCAGACCACGTCAGCTTCTGCCTGTAGAACTTCTCCAACCCTTTCGGGGCATCGCTTTCACCGGCGCCCTTCGGTCCGCGGTTTGAGGTGTTCGCGCTGCCATTCAAGTCACTGTTTGAGCCGTTCGCCCCGCTCTTTGATCCGGCGTTCGGGCCATCCGCAGGGCTCACCGACGTCGTCGACGCCGACGCCGGAACTGTGCCCGCTTGCGCCGACGTCGCACCCAACGCGAGGCTGACGCCGATCAATCCGGCAAACGAAGCCGTCGCAAGCCGCGCAGGCCTTGACCTCGCGGCGGAAAACGGGCGTTGCCGCGCGGTCTCGTCGGGGCTGCCCGCCCGCCGCCATGAACTCGTTGAATTCGTTGTCTCACTCATGGCTCCAGTTTGGCGAGAGCCGGCCGCCCGCGAACATACGGCTACCAGGCCAAGACGACAGTCGCGACAGCCTGAAGCGCCGGGTGGGGATATCCCCACCCGGCGCTTCAGGCCGCGCAAATCGTGCGAAAAAAGTCTTTGGGCTCAAACCATCAGAGCGTGGAAGACGAGCCAAAAGAACGTCGAAGAGTGCGTCCCGCACAGCGGCGGGACGCGCCCTAGAAGTTGAATGACGCAAGGGCGTCGGGCTCAGTGCGTCCCGCACAGCGGCGGGACGCACTCCGCCCGCTACCGGATGACAAGATGCGGTTGACTCTCCCGGGAAAGCTTGTCCTTCACGGAAGCCTTCCGATCAAGGTCGCCTTGCTTCTGCGCTTCTTGCCCCTGCTTCTGTTCCACTGGGCAAACGAGGCCGTCTTTGGGGACCTCGCCGGTCAGCAGATACTTGTCGACCGGGCTCTGGATGCAAGAGCCGGCCCTGGGGTAAGCAAGGTGACCATCGCCTTCCCAGGTCAACAGCACCGAGTTCTCAAGCGTCTTATGCAAAGCCTGCGCCCAGTGATACGGCGTC
>ERZ773079.313-NODE-313-length-33117-cov-20.098996_pt1 | contig 33117 bp, 29 predicted proteins | sample MGYA00511355_ERZ773079 | MGnify/ENA primary metagenome ERZ773079 (study PRJEB29015, sample SAMEA2737979) | human oral metagenome | biome: human oral; feature: human-associated habitat; material: dental | place: China | collected 2117 ... | reverse complement strand
CCAGGCCGGGACACCATCAGGCTGCCAGTTGTGGGCTAAGGAGGTGCCGGGAACTGGGGCTTCGTGAGTTCGTGTGGGTGGTTGCGTCACTGCCCTGGCGGCGTGGTGGGTGTCACCGCCATGCGGCGACGCAAGAGTGTACACAGATCGGCGAAACTGGCCTCTCGGAGCCGTTTTGGGGCATTTGTGTACACTGTTGCGCCGCGAGCTTTACGATGCGAATTACGTCGGGTGGTACGAGCACCTCAACCACCATGGCGTGCCGGTGGCGCCCCCTTGCTGGTCGCCTCTCCCCTGGTCGGGAAGACAGGCTCTGCGCGAGTGGCGCCGCCGTTAGGCTGGCATCTTCGCCAAGGCAGTAACCCACACAAATCCCCGATGGGCCTGGGAGCTCAGGGTTATACGAAGGACGAGAGGGCCGTCCACCGCGCGAAGGCCCGTCACCTTGGATTTGCTCACCCGATGGCCCCGTCACCTTGCTCCCATTCAAAGTGGGGCGTGATCGGCCCGATAGTGGGGTTGAATCCAGGTGATGGGCTTCGCGGTCGAGCAGATTCCAGGTGAGGGGGTTGCGGTGCGATCGGTAGGCGTCCTGTCGAGGTATTGGCTAGGTCGTGAGACACAGACCAGGAACCGTGGGGGGTCCAGAGGGACAGCGCACCTACTGCTCGAGAGTACCTTGCGTTAAAACTATATACAGAGTTGAGAAGAATTATTGACACGTTGGTTTTACAACATTAATGCTCCTATCCCTATAGTAATAGTAAGCTATTAAGTTTGTTAGGGTTATCTAACGATCACGCTCGATGACCCTGAGGATCGGCTTTGCCACGGCAGCGATGGTGTAGCGATTATTTCTATCGAGAAGGAAGCGAGAGGGCCTAACCGTACGTCACGAACCATTTCCATTGCCCGGAACTAGAGAACCAGTCCCATCTTGAAGGGAGACTTGCATGAGCGAGCAAACAAGACTGAACACGTCGGTGAACATGGACGAGCCGACGGATCTGTCCCGCCGTGACTTCCTGAAGGGTGCGGTGGGGGTGACGCTTGCCATAGCCGCCGTATCGGCGGGGCTGAGCCTGCCGGGCGCAGGTGAGGCGCTGGGGACTGCGCCACAGAGGGCCTACGCGGCCACCGCAACGTCAGTTGGTATGTATACAATAACTGCAAACCTGTATGTAGATAAAAAGGATACGCCGATTGGGAAGAATGCGTATGTGACAAATAGTGGAAATCCACCGTTCCACAAGCCGACTTCTCCCGTATCAAATAATGCCAAACTTCAGGTGACCGAATCAGGTAAGAAATTGCTGACAGTTCCAATCGTCAACAATACATTTGGGGTACTCTCGATTGCGACAACATCAACAAATAACTCAGTGAAAGTTATTGATAAGTCAATGACTACATGGAGGGCCCCTTGGCCATGGTCTACTCCATATAAAGAGCGCATCTCTTCCATTACATTCGATGTGACTAATTTTAGTGGTGGTAATTCTATTGCCGATTTCACACCTTGCGCGGAATACGCGACTTTCCCACGGTACAAAGGTGATAAGCACTGGGATCTGCACCTAATTGTTAACTTTAACAGCGCAAAGTCAGTCTAGGTTATTTGTCGCTTGAATAGTCTCAATACAAAGGAGAATTAATTTCTCCATGCTGACGAAGGTGTGATATGGGCGTTCTGACAAGGGATAGGTTCTTGCGCAGCTTCCTTGCAGTCTTTTTGACTGCAACTTTAGTGGTCTCTATGGTTCCCACACCGGCGTTGGCTGCGGTTGCATCGAGGGGTCTGGATGGCGCAGTCGGCGTAGCGCAAGGACAACCCTCGTCAGAGGAGAGCTCTCCTCAGGGGGAGACGGTTGGGGCCGTCTCCCCTTCGACACCTGCTGACCCCTCAAAGCCTGATGAGGCATGGGGCCAGGGGGCTGGCTCTGCATGGTGGGCCGGCGCGGCAGAGGATGGCTCAGTGGGAACATCCAGCAGTTCACGCGATGGCACAACGAACGACCCATTAGGAGAGTCAGTCCCAGAAGAGTCTTACGCCGACGCGCTCGAGCGCTCCGTTATTGAGGGAACTGATCTGCTCTCTGCAGCCCTGTCGTCGGCTCCTCATGATGCGAACAACCCCCATACGAAGGTTGAGGTGGGCAAGTACGCTCCCGGTACGTATACCGTGACGGCCAACCTGTTCATCCCCGCCTCAAAGAACCCGTTTAACGGTACCATCCAAACGTACATGACGAACCCGGAAAACCCGCTCGGCATCGTCGAGCCGGACAACGGGGACCCTAGCGCGGTCACGGGTGGCGTGCCAACCTTCCATGTGGAGAAGAACGCGACGCTCACGGTGGGTGAAGACGACTCTCTGACGCTGACGGTTCCCATCCGCAATCCCGTGTTCACCTTGCAGGGCATCGGTAGCGGACAGGGCGTCGAGGTTGTGAGCGCGCATACGCGCGCCGGTGAGTACGGCCCGCGTGATGCCTCGGGCAAGGTGACGATAGCGGGCCATACGAGTCGTGTCGATTCTATCACCTTCAGGCTATCTGATAGTGGCAAGACTACCGACGGTAGCGATGGATACACCATTCAGAGATGCAGTGAGTATCCCACCATCCTCAACCAGAACTGGCATGCTGACCTTGACCTAACGGTTGATCTTTCGAACGTGCCCGCTTCTCAGAAGTACGTCTCCGACCCGACGGTCGCACAGGATCTCACGTATAACGGTCACGAACAGCAGGGTGTGACGTTCGAGACGGACAAGTGCGATGTTATCTCCGGTGCGGCTGCTGTCACCAATGCGGAAGACTACTCGCTCACCCTTAAGCCCAAGAGCGGTCTCACGTGGCTCGATGGAACGACGGATGCTCGCTCACTCGATTGGAAGATTGCCGAGGTGCAGGGCGTCAAGAAGTACGAGACGGTCGCACCCTGCCCGGAGGATGCATCCAAGACGATCGCGGCGCAGCCCTTGGCCGATGCCGTCAATGCCGGTTTTTCCTACGAGGGGCTCATCGGGAGCCATGCCCCCGAATTGTTGGGCATCACCAGCCAGACGTCTGATGCGTGGAACCTAGGAACCTTCGGGCATGCTCAACTCATGTCCGAGCCCCGCGTCCTCGAGCCGGGCACCTACACGGTAACGGCCAACATCTCGATGATGACCCCACTGGGGTTTCCGGGCTATACGACGAATCCCTTCAATCCCGAAGGCATTGGCGGTAAGGGTGGCATTCCGGACACTCCCGTATCCAATAACGCTACATTGACGGTGGGTGCCGATGGATCGCGTATGATCTCTCTCAACCTGGTCAATCCCGTCTTCACCGTACAGAATGCGGAGAGTAGCAAGGGAGTGACCGTTGAGGCCACAGACAGGGTTCCCATTGAGCAGAAAGGTGATGACGAGGAATATAACAAGGCCGTTGCTGCCGATGGGATCACCTCGCGCATCGCACATATGACCCTCAGGTTAAATGACTGGAGTGGCAGTTATCACTTCGACAACTGGAAGGTGTATGCGACTACCCTTAGTACGTTCTTCCCGAATAACAAGTATCCGCAGATAAAATCCCTTGACTTGTCCGTCGATATAAGTCATGCGCAGAAGCAGGTGGAGGGTGATTACTCAAAGACCTTCACCGACAATGCGACGGGTGTGAGTGTCACGGTTTCAGCTGAAAAAGGTACCAGTGTAATTCCTCAGTTGGAAAAGGCGTCTCTTCAGGTCGAGAAGATCGAGTCTGGTATGGAGCACGACGGTGCCAAGCAGGCGTTGACGCAACTGTATGCCTCCGCACCTGGCTTTTCTCTCTACAGGGTTTTGCTTATCGCAGATGGAAAGCCTATCAGCCTTGATGACAAGACGTCTGCGGAGGTCTCAATTCCAGCTGCACGGCCAGACGCTGCCGTCTATTCCTTCAGGACAGCATTGCTGAGTGCCGTTGAGTCCCGTATGTCCTCAGGCAAGATCTTATTCAAGCCATCGCAGCTCGGTAGTTTTGTAGTGGTCGATTCTCAAGGTGTAGCGAAGTTCTCGTGGTCCCATACAGTGCGAGATGCATCGACTGGTGCCTCGATGACCTATTCTACCGATGCGAGCGTGGAAGATACGCTCTTCGAATCCGCTTACGGTCCAGGGAAGGGCCTTGAGGCTCTTGAATGGTACGCTAGCTACATGGACGCGAGCGGGGTTTCGTCTTCGCAGGCGCCTAGTTCATTCAGTGAGAAGGCGCTTTCTGCCGCGAAGGAATCCGGCAGCGGAGGTTGGACCATTGCGGGTGCCTACGCCATGGGTATCTCCTATTCCATGGATGGCTCGGGTGTGCCCAATAACCTGTTTGACTCCCTTTCTCTTGGCTATACTTTCACTGCTGGTATCAATCCACTTTCAGCGATTGTGCCTGTAGCTAGCGGTAATGCCTCCGTGTACGCCGTCTATGGGACGGTTGGTGCGGGGGCGACAGGTGTGAAGAAACTTAGCGCACAAATAACCGATGGATACGCCAAGGTATCGCTCAACGATTCTGACGCGCAAATACCGGGGCTGAGTTCGATGCTCTTTCATGCTGCTGCGGGCGTGGGTGATTATACCGGCGCACCGCAGACGGCCGAAACGCAGATTGCATATCTGATGGTGGTTGAGCCTTCGACTCAGAAAATTGCCGAGCCCTCCGTCGCCCGCGGCCTCACCTACAGCGGCCGGGAGCAGGTCGGCGTCCCCGCGGGCGAGGGCTACGAGGTCTCCGGCGGCGCGGCCACCGGCGCCGGACCCCACAGGAGCACCGTCACGCTGAGGGACGGCTACGCCTGGCCCGACGGCACGACGGCCCCCCTCTCCATCGACTGGTCCATCGCCAAAGCCAGGCTCACCGCGACCTACCGCGGCGAGGAGGTGGCCGAGGGCGAGGCCCCCGCGCTCAGGGTGGACGTCACCGGCTTCGTGGGCGGGGAGGGCCCCTCGACGGCCGCGGGCTACAGGGCCCCCGCCGTCAGCGCCCCCTCGCCCCTCGCGGCGGGCTCCTACGAGCTCGCGCCGTCGGGCGGCGCCGCCGACAACTACGAGTTCGCCTACGTGGGCGGCACGCTCGCGGTGCGCCCGGGCGGGCTGCCGAGGCCCGACTCCCTCGCGCCCGGCACCTACGCGGTGACGGCCAACCTCGCGATGCCCGGGCAGTACAACCCGGTGATCTCGGGGCTCACCGTCTACGCGAACAGCCCGAACAACCCCTTCGGCCCCACGATCGACGAGAACGACCCGGCCGAGGTGAAAAACGAGATCCCCTCCTCGCCGCTCTCGATGAACGCCAGGGTCGTCGTCTCCGCCGACGGCGCCAGGACGCTCGTCCTCCCCATCAAGAACCCCATCTTCACGACCCAGGAGCTGGGCTCCTGCGAGGGGCTCTCCGACGTGCGCACCGAGCGCGTGAGGCCCACGGCCGCCGGCGGCGACTGGAGCGGCTCCTACAACAGGCGCCAGGACCGCATACACATGATGTCGGCGCGGCTGCCCGGCGGCGCGGCCACCGGCGTCGCCGAGTTCGCCTTCAGGGGCAGCGTCCTCTACGCCGTCCCCCTCGACAGGGAGCTCAGGCCCTCGGGCGACGTCGCCCTGAGGCTCACGGTGGACTACTCGAGCCTCAGGCGGGACTCCGACAGCACCGAGCTGCCCGCGTTCGCCAAGGGCGACGCGCCCAGGCCCGACCCGAGGCCGGGGCCGGATAACCCGAACAAGCCAAACAACCCGAATAGCCCGACCCCTAACCCGAGCAATCCGAGCAATCCGAACAACCCGACCCCTAACCCGAACAAGCCAAACAACCCGAACCCCAGCCCGAACAACCCAAGCAACCCGATCCCAGTCCCGAACTCAGGGAAGGGCAGTGGCGGGGGCATATCCCCTAAGGACAGCGGGGACGCCATCAGGACGAGCAACGGGCACCTGGCCGCCGGTACCTACACGGTCTCTGCGAACATATGGGTGAACAAGGCCACATCGGGCCTGCCCCTGCAGCCCCACTTCACGAGTGCCGCGTTCCCACCGATGAACCCCGTGAGCAAGAACGCCACGCTTCGGGTGGAGTCTGACGGGCATGCGTACGTGACGGTGCCCATCGTCATCCAGCCGCGTGTCATGCACGTGCTGGGCCTTACGGGCCTGGACATCGTGAGACAGTCCTATTCGGGCGAGGGTCTCTCGAGCATCACCGTCGATCTGGGCGTGCTCAGGAACACGGACACCATCACCAAGAACGTCACGGCGCGCATCCGCCTGGGGTCGCTTGCCAAGACCATCATAGGCGGCAACGAGAACCGCACCTGGGCCTGCACGTTCCAGGTGGTGTTCAACGGCACCTCTGCCAGCGGTGGCGGCACCATTCCCAAGGCGGCTCAGGACATCATCAACGCGCAGGGGAAGGACGGACGTGCCGCGAACTCCGACGAGAGGGCCCGAAGTGCGGCTGACGCCGCCATGGCCGCCCTTGATGCCGACGATGGCGGCGCCGCAGGCGAAGACGCTCCTGCGGCCGGCTCCCCCAGCGCCCAGACGACTCGGGGGCGCTCCAAGGGCACGGCCGAGCAGGCGGCGCAAGCTGCCGAGCAGCTCGCCCAAGGTAATGCGGGCTTGGTAGCTGGCATGGTGGCGCTGGGCATAGTCGCGCTTGGTGCGGTCGCGTATGCGCTGCATCTGAGGCGCAGGCTGAAGGGCATGGGTTCGCCGCCTCCGTCTGGCGAGGCGTGACGTCTTCAGGTGAGGTCGTCGAGCTCAGGTGAGATGTGTGACCCTCAGCGCAGCGCTACGCTGCGCCGAGGGGTCCTGCGCGCGAAGGCATCTTGGGGCCGTCAGGCCGTTTGATCCGAGTGACGGGACGTCTGCGTGCTACGCAGGCAGTGACAAGAGGCGCATTGGCTCGAAGGGGGATCATATGCGAAGAGTGTTCACGAGGCGCGCATTCGTCCGGTTGGGCAGCGCGGTTGCAGCGTCGCTTGGGCTTGCCATGGCTGGCTGCTCCGCACCGCAGGGCGCCCAGCCGCAGGACCGGTCCGTCTCGGCCGGCTTTACCACCCAGCCCGAGGATCGCGATCCGATGGGCAGCACAGAGTCCACGACGGTGCGCGTGGGACTCATCATGGGGCCGCCCTCGATGGGACTGACTCAGTTTCTGCTTGCGGCGAGAAATGGGCGCACGACGAACGATTTCCAGTTCACCTTTAACGGTGTGGACTACATCGGGCTGTCGGCGGCGCTGAACAACGGTGACTACGACGTTGCCACGCTGCCGTCCAACATCGGGCCCATCCTGTACAACAACAAGGAGCTTCACAACCAGTACGAGGTCATCAGCATCAACAACCTGGGCGTGCTCTACGTTATGACCACCGATGAGTCCATAAGGGCGCTCTCTGACCTTGCCGGTCGCCACGTGTACAGCTACGGCGAGGGCGGCACCCCCGAGTACACCATCGAGGCGCTGCTGAGGAAGGCCAAGCTGGCCGATAGCTTCCAGCTTGAGTTCAAGTCATCGCCCTTCGAGGTGCTCAACCTCATGCAGAGCGAGAAGAGCTGCGTGGCCATCCTGCCGCAGCCCTTCGTGTCGCTCTCGAAGCTCATGGTCGATCCCCTATACACTCCGGTGAACATCACTGAGGAGTGGGACAAGGCCTTCTCCGACACGGGCAGCCAGGCCGTGACCACTACGACGATCGTGAACAAGGCGTTTCTGGAGGCTCACGAGCAGGCCATCATCGAGTACTTGAGGATGGCGGGCAAGTCCGTGGACTGGAGCCTCTCGCATATGGAGGAGGCCTCAGCCCTCCAAGAAGAGCTGGGCACCTTCTTGAACAATGCCGTTGCCTTGGATGCCATGCCCCAGATCAGCATGGTGAACCTCACGAGCGTGAAAATGCGCACGGCGCTCTCCGGTTTCATCGACGAGCTGTATGCGGCAAACCCCGACTCGGTGGGCGGGGCCATCCCCGCCGAGGACTTCTACTACCTGCCTCCGGCGGGCGCATTGGGCAGCTAGACCATGGAAAATGCTCATATGGGGCAAAGGGGTCCCCTTGCCTTGTTGCGCGAGGCGCTCAGGCACAGCTCGGATGTGCAGGGACAGGCTGGCTTAGGCTCTGCCCACGCCTCTCGCGCACAGCTCGCCCAGATGGCCGGCGTCTTGGGGCTTCCGGAGGAGCGCGTGGCGCAGATGGCTGCCCTCGTGAGGGACAGCGACATCGATGACGCGCAGCTGGGTAGCCTGATGAGGATGGTCACCTCTAAGGGACTCTCCTGTGAGCAGGTCATGGCCCTGCTCTTGTCTCTGGGCGTCGGGCGGGTGCGTGCGGTGCGCATCCTGCAGGCGCAGGGGATCATGGGCGATAAGGAGGCTCAGCGCGTCCTTAACGAGGAGCGCCGCGTGGCGCAGGAACAGGCTGCTGATGACCGTCGCGGAGCCTGGCGCGGCAGGCTGGCAAAAGGCGCCATCATCGCGTTCTGGCTCGTGGTGTGGCAGCTCGTAGACACCCTCGTGGACAACCGCCTCATTCTGACCGGTCCTGTTCGCACCCTGCAGGCATTGGGCGAGCAGGCGACGAAGGCCGGCTTCTGGGTCATTTGCGGCGCGTCGTTCGGACGCATCGCCCTGGGCTTTCTCCTGTCATTCTCGGTCGGCATCTGCCTGGCGCTTCTGTCGTACCGTGTGCGCCTCGTGCGCGCCTTCGTGGAGCCCATCGTCTCTCTTCTGCGCACCATCCCGGTGGTCACCTTCATCATCATGCTGCTCATCTGGGTTGGCAACCAGGCACTGACCATCTACCTGTCGTTTCTCATCGTGCTACCGCTCATCTACACGAACATGCTCGCTGGCTTCGAGAGCGTGGACACGCAGATGCTCGAGATGGCGCGCGTCTTTCGCCTGTCTCGCTGGCGCACCTTCATGTACGTGTACCGTCCGGCGTTCATGCCGTTTCTCTCGAGCAGCTGCAAGATATCTCTCGGTATGAGCTGGAAGAGTGGCATCATGGCCGAGGTGCTGGCCACGCCCAAGCCATCCATCGGCAAGGAGATGAGCCAGGCGCGCACGTATCTGGACACGCCGAGCCTGTTCGCGTGGACGGTGGTCGTGATGGTCTTGAGTTGGCTGTTCGAGAAGGCGTTCATGGCGCTGCTCAAGAGGGTGGGGCGTCCTTTGGGAGGCCTTCTGGGGAAGGATGATGATAGGTGAGCGAGGGGGGCGCGTGCGTTCGCATGGAGGGGCTCTGCAAGTCCTATGGGGACCTGCGAGTGTTGCGCCACGTGAGCGTCCGTCTCGAGGAGGGGGGCATCTACTGCCTGATGGGTCCCTCGGGCGCGGGTAAGACCACGCTTCTGCGTGTGCTGGTGGGGCTCGAGTCTCCTGATGAGGGTGACGTCGTGGGTCTGGGAGCTGGTGAGGCCTCGGTGATGTTTCAGGAGGATCGCCTGTGCGAGGCACTTACGCCGGTTGACAACGTGGCACTCGTGATGCCGCCTCGGGCGAGCCGCCGCTCGATCCGGGAGCTGTTGGAGGAGATACTTCCCGCAGACTGCATGGGAAGACCAGCCCTGCAGCTTTCGGGCGGCATGCGTCGCCGCGTGTCGCTGGCGCGGGCCGTTGCCTATCCCAGCAGGCTCATCGTGCTGGACGAGCCCTTTACCGGACTCGACGAGGCCACCAAGGGGGTGGTCGTGCGCTTCTTGCTGAGGCATCGCAAGGGACGCACCTTGCTGGTATCCACCCATGGCGAGGACGACGTTGGCCTGCTGGGTGCACGCAAGCTCATGCTGTCCGACATATCTACGACGCCTGCTCCCGTCCTTCAGCCAGGGTCACATGGACGGTAATGATAGTCGTATCTGACGCCTACCTGCGAACGCCGCGCAGGGCCTTCTGCAGGGAGGAGCGATGCTCCTCGAGCGCCCCGCGCCAGTTGGTTGGGCGCATGTTGGGGAAGGCCCGCATGAGCCGCCGCTCCTGAGAGCTGAGCGTGGCCGAGAAGCTCTTGGCCATCTCGTCGAGGGTCGGCAACTGCGGCAGCGTGGGAAGGCCGCTTACGCCAGGTAGTGCGGACACGGCTCTTCGCGCCTCGCGTACCCTGCGCGTCGTCGCCTCGAGCTGTGCGCGAAGCGAGAGGTTGATCACACTGTCCCAGTTGGCTATGTTTGCGAGCTCGGGGCGTGCGGGCAAGGACTCGCGCAGCCTCGCCAGGCGTCTGCCCGTCTCGACGCGAAGGCCGTCCATCTTGCTTTTCAACCCCGCCACACCGACGTGGGTCACGACGAGGTCGGTAAAGAACACGACGGCACTCACTAGCGCAAACAGCACAAGGGTGAGTGGGGCGACTGACTCCACGAGACTCAGCATCACAGGTTGTGCCACCCGCACGACCGCGACGATGCCCACGCCAAACTCCACGAAGCCACCCGCCCAGACGCGACCATTGAGGTTGAGCGGCCTGCTCGAGTAGTCCCACCATCGTGCATGGTAGAGCCTCTCCATACCGTAGGAGGTCACATACTCGAGGACACAGCCCAGAAGGCCACCCAGCACGAAGATCGTGAGCGTCCCCTTGAGCTTTTCCAGAAGCAGCACGGCGATCATGGAGCCCGTCCCATAGATGGGGATGTAGGGACCGTTTAGAAAGCCACGATTGATGAAGCGCCGGGCAGGGATCGAGCAGTAGGCGCTCTCGATCACCCAGCCGCAGACGCTGTAGAGGAAGAACATCGTCCAAAGGGCGGCGAGCGCGGGGGCTGCCGCGCTAGGCATGGGTGCGCTCGCCGCCTCTTGACGCGATGCTGGCTCGCCTCAGGAGATGCCTGTGCACGAAACCTCCGATCGTCTCTCGCGTCGCCACATACTTGTCCACCACGCACAGGATCCAACCCTCACGGGACGAGGGCGGTATCGGCGTCAGGGGAAACATGTGACGTGCGATCATGTTCTGCTCGAGCCTGTCTACGCCAAAGTCGCGGACAGCGTTGGCGCGCGCGAAACCGGGATGGCGAAAGCCATGGAAGCGGTGGCTGGGGTCGGGCACGTGCCAGTCGTAGAGGAAGTAATCGTGCAAAAGCATGCCCCTCAGGAGGGCTCGCTCGTTCACCGGAATGCGCAGATGCTGCGCGAGTGCACATCCCGCAAGGGTGACGGACAGCGAGTGCTCGGCGACCGAGGTCGTCCCATGTTGCATGCAGCGACGCTCTATGTCCATGCCCTCTGATGCGAGGATGTCCGCGCAGTGGCGGCTCAGCAGCTCGAAGGGAGGTATCTTGCTGCTGATGGGGCGGCGTGTGACGTTGGCAGGCATGGGATCAGTGTCCTCTCTCGACGAACAGACAGCTCATTTTAGGCCTTGTCAAGTCATGACGCAAGCGCGCTTGGGCGCACCCCGTTGTCAAACACGACGTTAAGGTGGCTCTTCAGGGGTCCGTGTGGGTTGACGCCTTGGCGAAGATGCCAACCTGGCAGCGGTGCCACTCGCTCAGAGCCTGTCTTCCCGACCAAGCGAGAGGGGCAAGCGAGGAGGCGCCGCCGGCACGCCATGGTGGTTGAGGCGCTCGTGCCACCTGGCGCAGGCAGCTCGCGTCGCGATTCGTATCGCGACTCGCGTCGCAACAGTGTACACAAATGCCCCAAAACGGCGCCGAGAGGCCCGATCCTCCCATTTGTGTACACTATTGCGATCCCAAGGCCACTCACAACCTATGCCCACGGCGCAACAGTGTACACAAATGCCCCAAAACGGCGCCGAGAGGCCATTTTGGCCGATCTGTGTACACTCCCGCGATCCCCCCGCCCGCTCTCGCGACCGGGCGGGGCCACGGGTCCCACGACATCGACGGCCCCATGGCCCCCGTGATACCAGGGCGCTTAGACCTGAGGCCCACGCCGTCAAGGCGCCGGCCAGGCCTATAGCGTGGCCCTTCCGTATGCCTTCTGCCAGTTGGCGCAGAACTCGTCCATGGCGATGGCGGTGCCGGGGTGGTCCACCATGGCTCGGATGATGGCGGGGCTCACCGTGATGGCCGGCACGCCCGCAGCCAGCAGCTGGTGCACCTGGTCAACGTTCTTGAAGCTTGCCGCACAGACTTTTGCCGCAAGGCCATACTGTGCCAGGGTTTGGACGAGCTCAATGACCTGGCCCACGCCATCGCCGTAGTTACACATGCGGTTGACGTAGGGTGCCAGGTAGTCGGCGCCGGCCTTGGCAGCCCAGAATGCCTGGTCGGGCGAGTAGATGCCAGTAGCCAACACCTTGATGCCCATGGCCTTGACAGCCGGGATGGCACGCAGGCCCTCATGGGTGACGGGAATCTTCACTACGATGTTCTTGCCGCCGCGGATAGAGGCGATCTTTCGCGCCTCAGCAAGGATGCTGTCATAGTCGGGCGAGACGACCTGGGCGATGATCTTCTGGTCCTCGGTGAGGACCTCGCAGAGCTCTGCAAACACCTGCTCAGGGTCCTTCCCGCTCTTAGTGAGGATGGTGGGGTTGGTGGTGACGCCATCAATGGGAAGAAACGCGACAAGCTCCCGAATGGCCTCGATATCGGCGCTATCAATGAAGAACTCCATGGTGATTTCCTTTCTTTTGAAGTGAGGGTCCCTTGCGTCCCCTTTGCCTGGTGTTTCTGCCCGCGTCTTACAGCACCTGTTCGGTACGGTCGATGATGTCATCCTGCGTCGCCTTGGAGAGCACGTTGAAGAACGCGCTGTACCCTGCAACGCGAACGATGAGATCCTTGTGCGCCTCGGGATGAGCCTGGGCGTCAAGCAGCGTAGCTCGATCCACGACGTTGAACTGCACATGGTAGCCATGGAGGCGGTTGAAGAAGGTGCGCATCATCATTTGCAGCTTCTGTCTGTTCTGCTCACGTCCCAACATAGTGGGGGTCACCTTCTGGTTGAGCAGGACACCACCGGTAATCTTGTCAGTAGGCAGCTTAGTGACAGTCTTAAACACAGCCGTCGGGCCTTGCTTGTCACAGTTGTGCGCAGGGCTGCAGCCCTCTGCAAGCGGCTCGTGCGCGTGGCGGCCGTCTGGGGTTGCCATGGTTCCCATACCTTGGCCCACGTTCGCGCTGATCGAGCTGGTGCCAGCGTAGCGGATACCGCCGATGGGCCCGCGCCCAAAGCGCGTGTTGTGGTACTTGGCCACCTCGTCGATGTAGGGCTCGTAGCACTCAACAGCCAGAGAGTCTACGTAGTCGTCGTCATTTCCATATTTAGGCGCGTCATCGATGAGCATCTGACGGATGCGCTCGCCCTCCTCACCGGCAAAGTCAGAGAGCAGGGCGTCCCACAGCTCTTGGCGCGAGATCTTGCCTTCCTCGTAGACAAGCTTCTTGATAGCGGCGAGGCTGTCGGACATGTTCGCGATACCCACCTGCAAACCACTGATGAAGTCGTAGACCGCACCACCTTCCTTGATGGTCTTGCCACGGGCGATGCAGTCGTCAGTGAGGGCAGAGCAGAGCACGTCGGGCACGTCGCGCTCGGAGGCCTTGTCGATGGCGTTCTCCACCACCACGGACCACTTGGTCATCTCGCGTAGGCTGGCCTCCCATGCTGCCATGAGGTCGTCGAAGCTTTCCCACTCAAGAAAGTTCCCATGGCCCTCCACAAGACGCTTGCCGGAGGTGAGGTCCACGCCTCCGTTCATCGCAGTGAGTAGCAGGCGTGGGAAGTTGATGTAGCTCATACCGGTGCAACGGTAGCCCCAGCGGCCGGGGACAGCGGTCTCCACACAGCCGATGGCGCTGTAGTTGTAGGCATCGTGCTCGGAGACCCCCCATGCCAAGAAGCTCGGGATGATGATCTCATCATTGTTGAGGGCAGGCATGCCAAAGCCCAGCCGCATGACCTCAATGCACTCGGCGAAGAAGTCTGGGTTGAGCTTGGCGTGATAGCGCACGGTAAGGTTGGGCTGGGTGAGGCGGGTCTGCGCGACAGAGCGCAGCACCAGCCAAGAGAGCGGGTTCACGGCGTCCTCGTGGGTATCGGGCGTCTGACCACCGATGGTGACGTTCTGATACATGGGGCTACCTGCGGAACTGTAGGTGTGAGCCTGACTGCGTATCTTCTGCACGGTGAGCGTCTTGATCCATAGATTAGCGAGCAGCTCGGTGGCCTCGTCCTCGCTGATGCGCCCGGCTGCGAGGTCAGCCTCGTAATATGGATCCATATACTGGTCAAAGCGGCCGAAGGAGAGGGAGTGGCCATTGGACTCTATTTGCAGTAGCACCTGGCTGAACCAGGTAGCCTGCACGGCCTCGTAGAAGGTCGTGGCCGGCTCGTAGGGCACGCGCGTGCAGGCGGCAGCCATGCGCTCGAGCTCAGCCTTGCGCACCGGATCATCGCACGCAGCGGCCTGCTCGGCAGCGAGCGTCGCATAGCGGCCTGCCCAGCGGCGCACGGCATCGATCACGATGAGGACAGCCTTGTAGAAGACATACTTGTCCACCGAGTCGGGGTCGGCGAGGTCGAGCGCAGCCTTGGCGGCACGCGCGCGCTCCTCGTAGCCGCGCAGACCCTCCCTGAGCATACGGGCGTGGTTGATAGCCAAGTGCGCGTCGCCAGCGTTCAGCTTGCCCTCCATGCCAAAGATGCCCATCTCCATGAAGACGGAGACCTCATCGGGCAGCAGCGCCTCACCGCGAGCGCGCAGGTTGTTGTTCTCCCAGAAGGGGGCGATATCGCGTATGGCCTGCTTGTCGGCCTCCGTCATATAGAAGACGTCGCCGTCGCGCTTCTCGAACGTGTCCAGCTCGTCCATCACAAAGCCCAGCGTGTATTCGGGAAAGACCGGGGCGTTGCCGTTTTTGGTGGCCTGGTTGCCAGCGATGAGGGTCTTGTCCTCTATGTAGATGCTCATGTGATCAAGGATGTGCGCAAGCGATAGGGCACGACGCATGACGGGCGGTTGGCTCTTTGTCTGGCGATAGCTCTGGGTACAGAGCACGGCGCGCTCTGCATCGACGAAGGGCTTCTCATCCAACACCTCCTCCCGAAAGGCCTGCACGCGGTCGGTGAGGGCTCCAAAGTGCTCGCGGTTCTCCATGGGACGGTTCCTTTCGTTTGGATCAGACAAACATCCCGTATGCCCGTATTGCCTGTCGGAATCTAATTTACTTTCGTATGTAATCAACGTATCAGTAAGCCAGCATTTTGTCAAGTCATTTTCTTTGAAAGATTTTATCTTTACTTTCGTTCGTAATATATGGTATCATCGTTAGCAGATAACAGTAAGAGGATACTCATAGATTGACCGGTCACAATGCTCGGGAACCAAGAGGAGAGGGGCAAACACCCATGCAGACGGCGACTGTCTTTAACATACAGAAGTTCAGCCTCAACGATGGACCGGGCATCCGTACGGTGGTATTCCTCAAGGGATGCCCTCTTCGGTGCGCGTGGTGCGCCAACCCCGAAAGTCAGGCCCGCGCCCCTCAGCTGGAATGGAAGGAGAGCGCGTGTGTGGGATGCGGCGCCTGCCTGACAGCCGCACCGGGAACCCGGGCGTCTGAGTACGCCGGCAAGCGGCATGTGGACGTGAGGGCGCTTGCCGGCGACTCTAAGGGAGGTCGTGCCGCCGTCGCCGCCTGCCCAACCCACGCCCTCACCTGTACCGGCAAGACGAAGACCGTAGACGAGGTGCTTGATGTATGTCTACAGGACCGCCCGTTCTATGAGGACTCTGGCGGCGGGGTAACGCTCTCTGGCGGCGAGGCGCTCATTTGGCCGCACTTCTGCGAGGAGCTTCTGGAGCGTCTCCACACACAGGGCATCGACACCTGCGTGGAGACCGAGGCATATGTCGAACCTGGCACCTTCCAGCATATTGCCTCTATGCTTGACCACATGCTCATAGACCTCAAACATGTGAACAGCTCTAAGCTACGAGAGCATACAGGTGCCAAGAATGACCTCATGCTGCAGAACCTCGCCTGGGCTCTTGACCACCATCCCGACGTCACACCTCGCACACCTGTAATCCCAGGATTCAACGACAGTCTTGAGGAGGCACGAGCAATGGCTCGTTGGATCAGGCAGGTAGGCGGCACCCGAGTGCAGCTGCTACCCTTCCACAACTTCGGCGAGGGCAAGTATGCGCTTATCGATATGCCCTATACCCTACACGGCATAGCCAACCTGCACCCTGATGATCTAGCCGACTATCGGCAGGTCTACCTCGACGAGGGGGTCGAGGCGTTCTTCTGATCACAATGCGCCCGGAAGCATTCATCACAAGAGAGGAATCCAAGATGCCTAGACAGATCACCGTTTATGCTGTTTCCGACATGACGGGCGAGACCGTCGTCCGCCTCGTTCGGGCGGCGTCGGCCCAGTTTCCTACCAGCGACGTGGCCATAAAGGTGCTGCAGCACGCCTCCTCTGCGCAGCAGGTCGTTGACTTCATCGAGGGGCAGGGGGATGACCTCGTACCCTGCGCCGTCTTTCATACCATCCTCACGCTGCGCATGCGCGAGGATCTGCGCACTGCCCTACAGACCCTGCGCATCCCCTCCGTCGATCTTCTGGGATCAACATCGCACGTGATGGCAGAGCTTTTGGGCAAGCAGCCACAGGAGACACCCGGGCTCACCATCGATGATGGCGTGCAGCCCACGTACTTCGACCTCGGGTAGAGGTTCTCCGACCTCCCTGACTTCCAGAGGAGTCATGGCGTGGCAACGATCAGTTCATGTCATACAGAGGCGGGAATGCAGGGGCCTTGGCTGAGTGCGGATGAGACGTCCTCAGCCTTACAGCTCCTTACAGCCGTCAGGCAGCTCGTAGTATCGGAACGGATCTGCCTTGTTCTTCCCCTTCCAGATAAGGAGACCCCCTTTGTCAAGCCTCTTAGGCGTCTTCGACGCAGTCTGCCTCGAGACTCCGCAGCTGCATGAGAGGTCGGAGCTGGTGACCCTGTTAACGGCGCGCCAAGCACTGGGACGAGTTCCTCGCGGGCAACGACACCCTGCTCTGCGCGCCAGACAGGGTGTACGACAAGGCCTCCGTGTCCATGATGCGAGGGCCGAGCTTCTGCGGGCGCGGGCTTGATACCTTCTCGGTCGAAACCGTACCCCAAGCGACCAGACAGCGCGGCGCACAGCCAACGATACCGTGACGTGACGTAATTCGATTGCCGGCGCATCGACACCGTCCGGCGCTATTGGTTGATATGTACGCGCACGATAGCCTCCCAAATGGAACCTTCTAGCGCAACTCACACCTACGAAAAGATATCCACCCTAAACATAAAAATAGTAGTGCCCAGCACATTGAGGCACACTCCCCAATAGCAATGTCTACAGGCTGTAGAGTTCCCTCGGCCAGCATTCTCATGAACATCATTGGGTGTATTTCAAATAGTGAGTTACATGCATCCCCCTGGACCATGGTCATCATGATTGCAACGAGTGAGAGTTGTTCGGTCAATACAAGTAGTGCAGTTCTTCCCGCATCTCGCACGACAAGCATAGAAGCCATGCTCATAGACACAAGCGCCACGAATGGCAGTACACAGGGAGCAAAATCACAGAGCAGTTGGGCTTCACCCTCGACACCACGGGACTCGCTGACTCCCGCAATCATTATTTCATGACAGATAAGCACGCAAAGTATGGTTGGCAAAATAGAAAGTACAAGACCACCTAACCACAACTCCCCGAATATACAGGCACGGCTTGCTCCTATAGCAACTCTAGCCCCTATGATACGCTTGCTAAAGTGGTCCGATGCGACAATTACAGCCACCAGCATACCAAAAGTAAAAGGAATCAAACCAATACTCGATATGAAGTCTAGTGTAAGGAATCCACCAGTATCGTACGGAAGCCTGAGAGCAGCAGCAACTCCCACGAGCACCGCAACAGCCGTACAAATCAAGAGCGATGTACCGAACAGCTTTAGGGTACTTTTTATCCACATAGTCATACAATGCCAGCCTATTAAACGATAGCGAGGAGACAGTGGTGCACATCAGAGATATCTGAGGAGACCACCGCCCCGCTCCCCCGCTTACCACTTACCCGCAAAAAGCTCCAAAAATATCGCCACAGCCACAGCCAAACCCGAAGCCGCCCAGTGACACGGAATCCTCAAGGCCCTCAATTTCATCGAGACTACGCATGCCATATGCCTTATGACGGCCCTCCCCTCCGGCATAGGGCATGAGCCCTCATGCAAGATCACCGCGCCTCACGACGAGCAACGCAGCTGTCGTCAGGACACAGGCCCAGGCCACGCTGACGACCAGCGCGCAGACTGTGGGAAGCTGGCCCGAGTTCGCCCAGTCGAGCGCCGGCAGGGGCAGCCATAGCAGCGGCGCCATAACCTCGAGGCCCGACATGGTGAGAAGCCACTGCGCGGCGACAACGCCCCCGGCGCAGGCAACCGTGGTCCTCACGCTTCTCGACAGGACCGCCGCGAGTCCCGAGACGGCGGCGCAGGAGGCCACGGCGGCCAGCGCCGCAGCCACGTACGCAAGAAAGGACAGCGGGTCGCCTCCCTGCGCGCCCCACCCACCCCCACCCCATCCGCCGTTGGCAAGCGTGCAGTACAACGTGTAAGCCAGGGGAAACGCCAGCACGAGGCAGAGCTCTGCCGCGTAGAACACGAGAAGCCTGGCGAGGAGCGCCTGTCCGCGCGTGGCGCCGTCGACGACATGAGACTGAAACGTGCGGGCCTCGAAGTCCTCCGCAAGGTACGACCCACCAAACATCGCGGCCACCAGAAGGACGCAGCCGAGCCTCACGGCAACCATGGAGCGCGTCAGCGCGTCGAAGCCCTGCAGGGCGTAGTAGCTTCCGCCCATATACATAAACTGGTACAACCCGAGGATGACCAGGAGGGCAAACAGAAACTGCCTCTCGTGGACAAGCCGGTACATCTCGGCCCTCAGGAGCCGCCCCATCACGCCCACCGCGCCTGACCTCCCATGATCCTCCCGACAAAGTACCTCTCCGCCGACTCTCCCGAGCCGCACGTCCGAGCCAGCTCCCCATGGGTGCGCTCCTCCACGATCCTCCCCTTGTCCATCAGCACGAACCTGTCCGCCATCTGGTATAGCTCGGACAGGATGTGGCTCGAGACAAGCATGGTCGTGCCCCTCTGGTCACAGAGCAGGCGAAGCAGCCTCCTCATGTCCGCCATGCCCACCGGGTCCAGGCCGTTGGTGGGCTCGTCCAGGACGAGGAGCGCGGGGTCACCCACGAGGGCCATGGCTATGCCCAGGCGCTGGCGGGTGCCGAGCGAGAGGTCGCGGGCACGCCTGCCCCGCGCCTCGGCAAGCCCCACGGCCTCCAGGGTGCGGACGATCCCCGCCCTGTCGTAACATCCCTTTTGGTAGGCGCGCATGGCCATGTTCTCGAAGGCCGTGAGGCCCGCGTACACGGCCGGCCCCTCGATGAGGCATCCCATGTGGCTGCGGGCGCGGCAGAGGCCCCCCTCGCCCTCCTGGCCAAGGATGGAGACGGCCCCGGACGTGGGATGGGACAGGCCGCATATGATGCGCATGAGCGTGGTCTTGCCCGCGCCGTTCCTGCCCACCAGGCCGTAGATCCTGCCGCGCCCCACGCTCAGGCTCACGTGGTCAAGCGCGGGCGCGGGCGCGCTGCGAAAGCGCTTGGTGACGTCCCTGACCTCAAGTACCCGCGCATCGTTATCGCTCACGACCATGGCCCCTCGCATGACAAGCCTCACCGCTCCTTCTTGTCCGAACGCCCGCTCGCACGTAACTCGCTTCCCCTGTTGTAGCGCTCGGTGGAGCAGGCGCCTCCCCGCTGGTAGCCCCGCATGCCAAGGAAGACGGCCAGGGAGAGGAGAAGCCACGAGAGCCCCGCGAGGTGCCACCAGTACCCCGAGACCCACTCGCTCGCATACGACAAGACGAAAGCGGCGCAAAGCACGATGAGCGCAGCCGCGTAGGCGCCCGTCTGGAGCCTGCGCGTGACGCGCCTCTGTTCCGGCGTGTGGAAGTCGTCAACGCGAGGATGCGCCCCCATCATCTCGAGCCGCTCGAGGCGGGCTGTGCGAAGCAGCATGCCACCCGCGATGGCGGACCCCATCCACAGCGTGACCGCAAACGAGCTCGACGCGCCCAACCCGACGCAGAGGGAGGAGACGCCCATGCCCATAACGGGCGCTGCCCATCCCAGCGCCATGAGCACGCAGCGCCTCGAGACGTAGCGGTCGTAGTCTCGCATCGCGTCGGCCCGCGTCGACGCCTCGGGTCCGGCGGCGTCCTTGGCAGGCATGTCGGGGGTCTCGCGCCCGCCTGCGACGGTCACGGGCACTGGGACCTCACGCTCGGCAGGCGCCTCGACGTGACGGTTAGCCCCATACACCAGCTCGTCCATCGTGCAGCCAAACAGGCTGCAGAGCCGTATCATCTTCTCCAGCTCCGGACGGCTCTTGCCCGTCTCCCACTTCGCGACGGACTGACGGCTGATACCCAGGCTCTGGGCGAGGGCCGCCTGGCTCATGCCGTGCGCAACCCTCTGGCGTTGAATGCTGTCTCCCACGCTGTCCACGCCTCCCCCTTGGCCCGCCGCGCCTTTGTTGTTGCGTATGCCCACCGAATCGTCAGACAGAGCCTGCATGGTCCCCTGCCCCTTTCCCTGTCGATCTTGACCCCCTCCACGCGGTTGCCGCAACCAACCGCTGGGCGCTTTTTGTCCGCTCATGCGTCAACCACAGGTTGACAATGCTGATCACCTGCAATTTTAGGAAAGGATACTAGCAACTCGGGAAACAGAGGACTGTGGAAATTACGTGTTGCTAGGTCCCGTCATGTCGATCGCCGACCTTCACCTGGGTCGGCCGTGCCGCGATGGCGGCTTCAGCCTGAGAAGGCATCACAGGCCTGCCCACGAAAAGTAACCGTAGATCGCCTTGCTTCTGCTGAGGGTAGGTCTTTGTCCTTGTAGTGCGAATGAAATTGAAGTACCATGCAAAAACAATGGTACTAACTGCAAAAGAAACTTGAGGCACATACGATGGCCAAGCGTGACAGCCGTATTCTCAGCATACTCACTTCCCGGCAGCGAGTGGAGGTATCGGAACTCAGCGAGCTTCTGGGTGTCTCGGAGGTCACGGTTCGCAAGGACTTGGATGCATTGCAGGAGAGAGGGCTCGTGATTCGCCAACACGGTTTTGCCACGCTCTCCAACCTCAATGACGTGGGTGGGCGTCTGGCATATCACTACGACGAGAAGCGCCGCATCGCGCACGAGGCAGCAAGGCTCGTGCGCGACGACTCAACCATCATGGTCGAGAGTGGCAGCTGCTGCGCATTGCTCGTACGTGAGCTCGCCGACACGAAAAAGGGCCTGACCATTGTCACCAACAGCGCCTTCATAGCGGGCTATGTACGTGACAGTGCCAATGTGAGCTGCACGCTTCTAGGCGGCACCTACCAGCGCGACAGCCAGGTGACGGTAGGCCCACTTTTACGTACCTGCGCGCGGGAGTTCTATGTGGAGAAGCTCTTCATCGGCGCAGACGGCTGGGTTCAGGGCGTGGGCCCCACCAACGCCGACCAAATGCGCGGCGACGCCGCATGCTCCATGGCGGAGTCGGCAGAGCAAGTCGTCGTGCTCACCGAATCCGAGAAGTTCGGCCGACGCGGCGCCATCCCCATGCGGCTGTCGGGAAAGCGCATGTCGCTCATCACTGATGAGAGCATTCCCAGCAAATGGAGGGAAGCATTGACACACGACGGCGTCGATGTCTGTGTGGCGAGCTGAATTACGAGGCCTTGGAGCACCCTGCTCATGCCATCGAGAGGAGCGGTGGAGGATCGAGTCAAGCAGGCGCTGGGGGTAAGCCGCTATTGGGTGATCTTGGCCAGTATCGCCTTGATCGCGTTGATGTCCCCGTCGGTAAGGCATCCGATGCGGCCCGCCACGCCCAGGTAGCCGGCGGGAATCTCGGCGATGCGATCGAGCCGGGCGATCGACGGCTTGTCAAGCCCAGCTGCCTCCCATTCACGTATGGGATAGTCGTGCTCAAGCGATAGCTTGTTGGCAATGCCCGTCACCATGGCCACGAGCAGCCCGTCGAGCCTCGTCGCAAGCACGATGATCGGGCGGTACTTGTAGCCATGGCCCTCGGAGAAGTCGAAGCGAGCGTGCCAGACCTCCCAAGGTTGGGGAATCGGCTCACTCATCGCCGTCGTCCCATTCCGCCGGCAGCACAGCCACACCCTCGGCGTTCAGCGGCGCGCGGTAGGCCACGGCGGCGATGGTATCGTAGGACGGCACCTCCGGGCGCAGGTCGAAGGGAAGGCCCCCGACCTCGATGGATTTGATGAGGAACGTGTTGATGGCGTCATTGAGGCTCAGGCCCCAGCGGGCGTACACCTCGGTGGCACCCTTCTTCACTTCGTCGGTCGTGCGCGTCTTTATCTCGGCGCGCCTCGTCACTGCTGCGGTTGCCATCGGAAACCTCCTCCTATTAATACCCATGTTGTACCCGAATAGGGTACTATTCTCAACTATAACTTGAGAAGTAAGTCAGTCACGCGACGGGGACCCTTCACCTCCCCTTCCGACGAAGCGACAATTGGCTATACTCGGCTGTCTTGGATGGAGGCCAGTAACCTTACCAAGCGGAAAACAAACACTAGAACAGACACAAACACTATCAAGAGATAACGGAGCATGATTGATTCCGTGGTCTCTCCGACAAACCCATGCCAAAAAGTAATTACGGCTGTCAGCGAAACGCAGATGAAAAATGCCGGGACCGAAGCTTTTTCAAAAGCCCTGATCCGATCACCTGCCCCTTCATAAACACCGTCCTCTACGCTCGTTTTGCCTCTCTTCATTACGTATTCACCTCCTTAGTGTTCCGAAGCGGAGCCACGATTTCCACTCTCAGAGAATCGTTCGATTTCTTGTTAAAAACGGACTAGTTGAATACAGCCTTAATCAGCATCCCTCCATGCTGCGTCTCATGTTGAAAACGATTGCCACAAAGGCCGCGAAGCAAACTCCAAAAACAGCAAGCGACGCAACAAGGAGTGTGGCGGTCACGCAAGACAGCGGATCTTTTGTGCCGATCGGCATAGACGCAAGAATTGCCAAGCTTATAACCGATGCACACAGAGACAGCGTCGCATAAAGGCCATAACGACGCCGGTTCTCGGCAATCGCTTCCCTTCTGGTTGCCTCATCGGTGTACAGCGGCACTGCGGCATTATCGGATCGAAGCAGATGGAAGTCGCCCTCGACTGCAATGGGCTCCCATCCGCTTTCTTTGTAGAATGTCAGGAGCTCTTGGCTAGGACGTTTTCCAATAACCGCGCAGTACTCATAGGCATGGGGTTCCCCTCGCTTGAAGCGGTAGAGCACGGACTGCGCAGCCATACCCACCAGGTGCCAGCCTTGGCGGCTCAGGCGCTTCATGGTCTTGGTGTCGTGACTCGCCATTAGCGCTACGCCCATGCATGGTAAGTACTTATTCACTCTCATCATCCCTCACGCCGTAGGCTCTCGGTGGCAATCTTTATCATCAGCTTCCTCCTCGACAAGTCCCTCCCCAGAACTCGCATGCCAGCCTCAGTAGCTTGATACTTAATCCGAGAGCTGTCGTCACCAATCTCTCTAACCCACCCCGCATCCCTCATACCTTTAAGGACGCGATACATGGTTGCGGGTCCTATCTGCACTGCTCCCTCCGACCGAATTGCTAAGTCCCGCATAATCCTGTAGCCGTGTACAGGATGTTCGCTAACGCAAGCAAGAATGAGCATCATCGCATCCGATAGCTCACCCGTTGCGTAGGGGCTCGTCTTTGCCATTCACCTAATCCTTGGTATATCCATCATAAGTATATCTATAATGGATATTCTACAGTCACCGGGATCCTTTGTCAAGCAAGCAGCTTGCTTTGTACGCACAGCAACAAAACGGGCCCATCTTTAACCTGAGGCCCCGGCACTTCCTTAGCCCACAACTGGCAGCCTGATGGCGTCCTGGCACCTGATCCCGAAGGCCCCGTGCGCCTCGCTCGTCTTCCTCACGGGCTCGGTGGTGACCAGCCGCCCGTCGCGCCCTGTCGCGTGCCGCTCGCGCGGGATCCCCGGCATCGACTCGACCGCGGGCGAGGTCCTGCGCGAGGCCAGCACGTCCGACATCATCCTGGTCGCCGCGGTGGCCACGAGGCACATGAGCAGGTGCCCCCCGAGGGTCTCCTCGCTCCGCACGCAGACGGGCAGGGCCTTGCCGCCCTGCCTGGCGATCTCGAAGACCTTCTCGACGCGGTCGCGGGTGTGGCTAAGGGGAGCAGCCTTCCCTTAGCCATCCTCCTGGTGCCGGCGAGCACGAACGTCGCTCCCGACCTGCGGCCCGGCGCGGGCGGAGCGGGCACGGTCAGGCGCGGCCACGGGAAGCCCTGGCGCCCCGTCGCTCCTTGCCTTGGCCGACCTGCCGGCCGGCGAGGTGAGCGCCGAGCCGGTCGTCCACGGGCGGGGGCGGGACCTGTCGGACACAGGCCCGATGACCGAGGGGCCCGTCGTGGACACCCTCCTTTCGGATGAGGTGGGCGAGGCACGTTAGCTGCTGGACGCTATGCTAGGACCTCAGGATCTGTCGCGTCCTGCTGGCTACCGGTTCCCTGCATGCCCCTCTGCTCGGCGAAGAACTCCTTCTGGCGCTCTATCTCCTCTCGGAGCTGCTCCTGCGTCGGCAGGTAGGTGAGGTACTTGGCGGCGAAGAGCTGGTCGGAGACCCGTTGAGCACCGAGAAGTGGGTCACGTCCTTGTCCGTCTCGGTGCAGAGCACGATGCCGAGCGTCGGGTTGTCATCGGGGACCTTCCTGAGCTCGTCGTACATGCGTACGTACATGTCCACCTGACCGATGTCCTGGTGGGTAAGCCGACCTGGCTTGAGGTCGATGAGGACGAAGCACTTGAGGATGTAGTTGTAGAAGACGAGGTCGATGTAGAAGTCGTCAAGCTCGGTGCGGATGTGCTGCTGGCGCGCCACGAAGGCGTAGCCCTTGCCCATCTCCAGCAGGAACCTCTGCAGGTTGGTGATGATGGCGCCCTCAAGCTCTGATTCCTGGAAGTCCGCGTTGGGCGCGAGACCTAGGAACTCCGCTACGACGGGGTTCTTGATGAACTCCAGCTTGTCATGTTGCAGGGGTGCCGTAAGTTCCTTCATCTCGGCCTCGACTGCGGGCTTCTTGTCATCCTGCGACTGTAGCAGGCGGTGGTAGTACTGGGTGGAGATGTTTCTCTCCAGGACTCGCACGCTCCAGCCCTGCTTGACGGCCTCTCGCTCGTACCACGCACGCGCGGCGGGGTCGGATACGCGGGAGAGAGCTCGGTAGTGTGACCAGCTCAATTCGTCACACAGCGTGTGACCTTTTGGGAACGCGAGGTAGAGCTGCCTCATGTACTTGAGGTTGGTTTCCGTGAATCCACGTCCGAACTTCTGGGTAAGGCGGCGGGAGAGCTCCTTGACGAGCGCCCTGCCGTAGGCGGCCCGCTCTTTGCCGCCCTGCTCCTCCACGATGCGCTGGCCGATCTCCCAGTATGCGTGTACCATGGCGGAGTTCACGGCATGGTAGGCCTGGCCGCGCGCCCGTTCCAGGACCTGCGTGATGCCTTCGTAGAAGCCCGACGGCAGTCGTATGTCGTCGGCTGCCGGCCTCTCTAGCCCCTTGCTCTCGTTTCCGCTCCTTTTTAGCATCTGCCTCTCCCTCTCTTGTGGTCTGAAATTGTATCAAGAGGCCCAGGCTTGATGCCGCCGACCATAATCTCAAGGCGGCGCCTTGTCGGCTTGCCGGGGAAACGTCGTATGCCGTGGCGTTTCCTCGGCGGGCGACTTCGCTCAGCTCTGCTGGGCTCACGCCTGGGTGAGCATGGCCTCGAGCTGGTTGACGTGAAAGTGGGAGGGCGACCGGCTGCAAGGCGGGCTCGTTGCCGAAGAGGTCGCACTCGATGGGGGACGCTGCCATGTCCACGTCGAGGCAGTCCTGCTCCTTTGAGACGGCGGCCCTCTTGGCGTTGGGGCCCACATCGGCGTAAATGTTGAGGGCCATGCTCACGCTCGCGTGCCCGAGGCAGCTCACCGCGGCGCGCATGGTCCTGGGCGCCTGGAGGATGCGCGCCACGAGCGGGATGGTGCGGGCCGGGCTCGACGTCTTGGGCTCCTTCTCGTAGAGAGCGCCCCTGTCGTTCCCCCGTGCGTGGCTGATGGCGATGGTGCAGTCGCCTAGCATAGCGTCCAGCAAATAGCTTGTCTTGTCTGCCCCATCCGAAAGGAGGGTGTCCACGACGGGTCCTTCGGTCGTCGGGCCTGTGTCCGACAGGCCCCGCCTCCGCCCGTGGACGACCAGCTCGGCGCTCGCCTCCCGAGGTGACGCAGGACCCCCCGGGCTCGTCCCCGCTCGAGACCCGGATGCCGCGAAGCATTCGGTGGGCCGTCCCCGAGAGGAGGTCCCGGCCAGGTCCGGCTGGGAGCCGTACCCGTGCGCGGACACGGGCACGAGGCGGCCCGGGACGTACGGCATGTGGAGTCTCGCCTTCGCGGGGGTGCGCTCCGAGACGACGCCAAACACGGCCCGCGTCAGGTCGCCCCTCGGGCGCCTGCCGCCCGGGAATCCGGCGTGGTCGGGGCCCTCGCGCGTCTTGCCCGCGAGGGGGTCGCCTCGCGGGCCGGCGGTTAGCTGAGGCAAGGAGAGAGCGTCCCGAGCCTCCCGTGCCCGTGGCCTCGCCCGACCGTGCCCCTGCCGCCCGCGACGGATCGCAGGTCGGGGGCGGTATTCGCGCGCGTCCCGGGTGTCCGGCCCCTCGTCGTGGGACGGCCGCTCGCGGCAGTTGGCCATCTTGTGGGGCTCGGTCTGGGCGTCTGCCAGGATGTTGCGCGTTGCCGGTCGCGACCGTCGCGAGCCTCGGGTGGCCTACGGCCTCCGCCGCCTCCCCGGCGCGGTCCGCAGGCAGGTCGCTCGCCCTGGACCCGGCGGAGTGGCCCGGGTCGGCGGGGCGCTGACACGCGAGGCCCGCCACGCACGTGCGGTCAGCGCCGTCGATCTCGCACGGCCTACCGCCGTGGGCGCCATCCGACAGAGCGCGCTCGACGCCGCTCTCGAGGTGCCTCGCCGCGCACGGGCGCACGCCGTCGGACGTGCGCCCGACCCTCCCGGCGTCTCGCCGGAGTCGCACGGCAGCAGGATTTGGGCCCGGACCCCTCCCTGCCTCTCGCCCCCAGCGCGATCGCCGTCCTCGACCCTGCCAAATCGTGCCTCCCGTCCCCGCTCTCCGTCAACGGGGGCATGCCGTACCTACAGTCCAGTTACTTCGTGGATATTGTACTAGTGGACATCGAGCGTCCGCTCGATGTCATTGTCGCAGGACGCGAGATAGGGCGAGAGCCGTGCTGTGGAGAGCCACCGCTCGGGCCAAGCGCCTGTCTTAGTGGCCTCGCCCTGCTCGGCAATGCCTTCGATGGCTCGGTTCTCCCACCCGCGCACGTGAGTTCTCTCTATAGACATAAGTTTAGACCCGGTGACTTGAACCAGCGGTCATCCTGAGTCCATCACCTACCAGTATATCCGTGGATCTTCGGGGGCTTGTGTGGGTTGCTGCCTTGGCGAAGACGCCAACCTAGCGGCGGCGCAGCTCGCGTGGAAGCTGTTTTTTCCGACCAAGGGGGAGGCGGTCACCGAGGGGGGTGCCGGCGGTACGCCATGGTGGTTGGGGCGCTCGTGCCACCCGATGCGGCTCGCGTCGCAACTAGCGGCGCAACAGTGTACACAAGTGCCCCAAAACAGAGCCGAGAGGCCGTTTTCGCCAATCTGTGTACACTCCTGCATCCCCTCACCTGTCCACAACGGTGCAACAGTGTACACAAGTGCCCCAAAACGGATCCGAGAGGCCAGTTTCGCCGATTTGTGTACACTCTTGCGTCGCCGCCTGGCGGTGACGCCCCACCACGCCGCCAGGATAGTGACGCAACCACCCACCCACACGAACTCACGAAGCCCCATATCCGTTCCCCACTTTTGGCTGCTACATTATGACCAAGGACCTCTCCTGCCAATCGCGCGGGGTGCCGGACCCGTTTCCGATTCGATCAAGGGGCGCTCGCTGGTCGCGGTGAGCCTGGTGTGGAGATCAGCTTATCTCGTCTGACATGAAGACCGCGCAGGCCCTCGCCGAGGCGGGTCACGACGCGCGCATTCAGCGCCACCTCGACGGCAAAAGGCCGATGCGCGGTGCGGAAGCGCCTAAAGTGGAAGTACCTCTTCGTGCCTGTGCCCAAGCTGCTTTCGCGACGGCTGTCCGCATCGGTTGCCGACATCTCAGGACTGCGTTGTTGCAGGCTTTCTTGAAGCCGCCCCTGATGGGGGCGAGCTGGACATGTCGGGCATGGAGATGCGCCACCTCGGCGAGCGATGGAAGCTGCCCACGGCGACGTGGACCTCCCCAGCAAGCTTCGCGACGCTCACAGCTTCGTGGTCCTTGGTCGGGAAGAGCCTCTCGGGCCGCCTCCCTCAGTGCACCGCTTGACCTTCGCGTGTCCCTTTAGATGAATGAGGTGGCTGATATGCTCATTCATTGGATAAGTGACACGAAACGTGCGTCCGGGCGAAAGACCCATTCGAGACGGGCGTCATAGCAGCTGCACGCCTGAGGCTTGGCATGTCCGTACCGTCTCGCCATCCCAGACGGAGGCCTGCACCTCGCCTACGTGGGCCTTGCCCAAGAGCAGCATGCAAAGCCTGCTCTGGCCGATGCCCCCGCCGATGGTGTAGGGCAGCTCGCCCTCAAGGAGCATCTTGTGGAAGGGCAGTTTTCGGCGATCGTCGCACCCCGCGATAGTCAACTGTTGGTCCAGTGACGCGGGGCTCACGCGGATGCCCATGCTGCTTGCCTCCAAGGCGCAGCCGAACACATCATCCCAAAAGAGTAGGTCGCCATTAAGGTCCCAGTCATCGTAGTCGGGGGAGCGGCTGTCGTGCGGGCGGCCGGAGCGTAGTGCCCTGCCGATGCCGATGATGAAGGTGGTGTGGTGGTCGGCCACGAAGCACCTCTCGCGTTCTTGGGGCGCAAGCTCGGGGTAGAGGTCCTCCAGCTCCTGTGCGCTCACAAAGGTGACCTTACGATCCAGCTCTACGTCGAGCTGGGGATAGTGCCACTTGAGCTCGTCGAGCGTGTCGCAGATGGCCGTGACGATGCGGCTGACCACATCTTGCAGGTATTCGAGGGTGCGGTCCTCCTCGCAAATGACCTTCTCCCAGTCCCACTGGTCAACGTAGATGGAGTGCAGGTTATCGAGGGTTTCGTCTCGGCGGATGGCATTCATGTCACATACGAGACCCTTGCCCATGTTGAAGTCGTAGCGTCGGAGTGCGTAGCGCTTCCATTTCGCGAGTGACTGCACGACCTCCGCGTTCTTGCCCGTCGCCAGTACGTCAAAGCTCACGGGGCGCTCGACGCCACTGAGATTGTCATTCATGCCCGTGGTTGGATCCACGACGAGGGGTGCCGTCACGCGCACGAGGTGAAGCGCCGTGCAGAGCTTTGCGAGGAAGATGTACTTGATGCGCTCTACGGCGCGCTGGGTGTCATAGAGTGACAGCCGCGATTCGTAGCCTTCGGGGATGATGGTCATGAACTCTCCTCGCTATGGGGTGGTTTTGTGTCAGAAACTCTACAGGAGTCTCATTACAGAGGGATACTAGCACAGCTGCCGACCCATCGGCCAAATGTCACGATTCGGGAGGCTGGGTCGTAAGGTTACAAGGAGCGCCTTTGGTAACTCGCGATCGCCAGAGTGCGTCTTTCCGTAAGTCGTGGGTCTCAAACTGCGCTTTTCCGTGAGGTGGCGGTTGCAGGCTGCGCTTTTCCGTGAGGTGACGGTTGCAGACTGCGTCTTTCCGTGAGGTGGCTCGACGTTTGCGCAGGTGAGGAAAAGCGCATTCTACGCAAAAGCGCACTCTGGCGGCTGGGGCTCACGCAAAGGCGCACTCTGGCTCCGCCACTCACGGAAAAGCGCACTCTGCGATCCCCAGGTCCCACAGACTGCGCTTTTCCGTTACGTTGCGGCGTCCGGAAAGTGTGGGGCAACCGCCCGCCAGATTGTGGGGCACTATGGAAAATGGCTCAACTGGGCAAATGCGCTCGAGCAACCGCCCGCCAGATTGCGGGGTGGGTTGCGCCAGGGTCCGCAAAGATCGGTCTGGAGTTTTACCTCACGCAAAGGCGCAGTCTGACCGCAGCCCCTCACGTAAAGGCGTAGTCTGGCCACACGCCCTCGACGCTGCCCCGCTCTACTGCGCTGGACTCCGGCCTTGCAGCTTCAGATGAACGAGGATGGCGCGCCTCTTGTCATCACATACCCGCATGGCGATTCTCGTCCACAGCCTCAGCTTCCCTTTGAGGACCCTTCGCGCCTCCGTGTAGAACACGCGCTCCTCGACCAGCGGCATCCCGAGTTCGTCCGCGAACGCCCGCGCGTCGTTCACGTAGAAGAGGATCTGCGCGGACGCATTGCCCGTTCGTTTCACGTACCTGTTGGCGTACCTGACGCCCACCTCGTTGGTGGCGTCAAAGATCAGCTCGCTGCCGGGCAGGCGCTCTGCGAGGTCCCTCAGGAACCCTGTGACCCGCTCCTCTCGGAAGTACTGGAACACGCCCGAGGCGATCAAAAGCGACGGGACCTTCCTGTCCACCCGTCCCGTCCAGCCAAGCTCGAACATGTCGCCCGCGATGATGACCTCGCTTGGGAGCGGGTCGATGAGCGACCGTCTCAGCTCGATCGTCTTTGGCAGGTCGATCTCGTAGAACGTGACCGCAGGCAGGCTGAGTCGCTGTGCCATCGTCTCTAGGCCTGCGCCGAGGTTGATGACGTTGCAGCCGCCGGGGTGCCTTGCCGCAAACGAACGCACCAGCTCGTCGAGGACGTGGTAGCGGGCAACCGAGGCGAGCATCGTGTACTCGGAGGAGTGCTCCTGTATCCTCTCGAGGGTCTCGACAGGAATCCGGTCTCGCAGCTTGAGGGCCGTCGCGTCACGAAAGTACTCGGGGAAGCGCTCCGTCGCGTATATCCTCGCCACCATCGGAATGTACGTCGTGTCAGCCACACCCTGCAGCTTGACGTGTCGGGATGCCCGCGCGTCGCTCATGCCCTCTTCCTCCTTAGCTCGTCTGGGGAGATGCGCTCGGGATGTCTCCCCTCCTCGAGGATCTCCTTGAGGTAGCGGTTGTCCAAGATCATGTCGTCTCGGATCAGCTGCCAGTTCGCCTTCTTTCTGAAGAAGACATTGAATACGAGAAAGTTGACCACAGGGCCTATGATCGGCGTCCCCACGCCAAAGGACTCGGTGTGCGAGAAGCGGCAGCCGGCCTCCGTCCGCTCTCCCTCGAAGGTGATGAAGGCAGTCTTTCTATCGCTCCTAAACACGAAGCGGAAGTGGTCACGATCTCGCACACTCTGGGCGATGGTTCCCGTGACGTCGTAGTCGAGGCCCATCACGATCTCGCGAAACCTCACTCTGCTGCCGACGGTGACGCCTCCGTCGTACAGCTCGCACTCCAGGTGATACGGGCTCCACCTAACGAACTCCTCCTCGAAGTTGTCCGCCCAGTCGCACAGTCGCTCGAAGGGAGCGTCTATATCAATGCGCTCGGTCAAGGTATGCATGGACCACCCCTTTGTATCTCTGCCTCTCGGCCTCGGGGGCGCCAAGGGCGCCTGCGCAGAAGTCGACCATGCGGTCCATGAGAGGGGAGGGGTCATCGTTGCCCCCTCGGGCGTAGTTGAGGTCGTAGACCATCTCGCCGATGCCACCCGCGACGAAGACGGCGGCTTGGTGGATGTCCTCCTCGTTGGTTCCGCGCCAGCCCTTCGCTCGTATGAACAGCTCCCACACCTCGACGAAGCGCTGCGTCAAATCCTCTCTCAGCTTAAGAGAGAACAGTAGGTTCTCGGCGGACGAGACGGCCTCGTTCCCGCGTCCGCCACGTGTGAGCGTGGCAAGGAACAGGGGGGCGACGCCCATCATGAGCCTGTCGGGGTCGTCCTCCCACCGTGCGACGACCTCATCGATGGCCTGCAGGTACCGCTCGGAATGTCGTCGTAGCACCGCCTGGTAGATCTCCTCCTTCGACTTGAAGTAGTAGTAGAACACGCTCGGGGAGGCGGTTCTGTTGCCCACCTCGTCGAGGATGTCTCTCACGGAGGTCGCGGCATAACCCTTGGAGAGAAACAGCCTGCTCGCCGCGTCGATCAGCTCGCTGCGACGGATCGTGGGGTCCTGTCTTCTCCTGGGCATGGAACTCCCTCTGACGGAAAGTTCATAGAATAATGTTCTACCTACAGATAATAGAGCAGTATTCTACGAATGTCAACGTTTAACGTCGAATGGCTACGTCCGCGCGTGGTCGCGGTCAGTCTCATACTTGTCAGATGAGGGCGGTGAGTCCGGTGTCTTGTCAAGCGGGTCGCGGCGTCAGCTTCGCGTGGCCGGGCGCAGGTGGCCCGCAGGGATGCGTCGTAGCCGGCTGGCATGTCCTGCCGTTAGCGCCGACAGCCCGCTTCAGCTGAAGGCAGCTTGACTTTCCCCCGGGGGGGATAGCATTTGTGCAGCCTGCCCGCTTTCCTAGGAGGTAGAGCGTTATGAAAAAGCACACTTTGACTCACTCGTTCAGGGCACGCGTCACCAAAAGGCACATTCTGCGACCTTCGTACCATCCGGACCACGTTTCTCTGTGACGCGCGGGGCGGCGAAGGGAAGGCGGTTGTGCCGCGTTCCCCCTCCAACTGACCCTCGCATATGTGGAGAAGAGATGCAGGGGCGAGGCGGTGAGCGTGCCTCAAATTTCCTTAGTTAATCTAACTAGTGAGCAAGAGAATTCGACCTGTGACGTACGGGAGGGTTGCCATGCAAGCGCAACATGCCAGACAGCCCCTCCGCCGGAGTACCTGCGCGAATGTCGCACCTACCCCTTACGGCGCCACGAAGGATGAGGACGCGTTCGCGAGTGAGGTGAGCAGTCTCTTGTTCAAGGTATACCGTTCAGCGGGTTCCATAGAGGCGAGCGTGCTGAGTCGACAGCACGACACCGACATCTCCC
>ERZ773079.312-NODE-312-length-33146-cov-11.775075_pt1 | contig 33146 bp, 21 predicted proteins | sample MGYA00511355_ERZ773079 | MGnify/ENA primary metagenome ERZ773079 (study PRJEB29015, sample SAMEA2737979) | human oral metagenome | biome: human oral; feature: human-associated habitat; material: dental | place: China | collected 2117 ... | reverse complement strand
GGCCGACTACGACTTCGCCGTCCAGTTCGTGAACTACCGCTGAACCAGCGGGGTCACCAGCGACGGCGCCAAGTCGCGCCGCTGGCGTTCATGGTTCCTGCGGGTGTCAGTGTCTCGCGATCGCCAGGAACAATGGGAAGTCCAGGCGCTGGCCGCCGACCACCTTCTTGTTGGCCACCCCGGCGTCGTGGAAGCTGATGTCGCGGTATCCCGCCTCCTCCAGCCAGCCGCGCAGTTCGTCGCGTCGGAAGCCGTGGTGGCCGTGGAAATCGACGGACGTCGAGTGGTAGAGGCCGTCCGCGTCGTGGTCGAGGTCGGCAATCACCACCACGCCCTCAGGAGTCACAAAGCGGCGCAGCGCCCTCAGCAGGGCCGGCACGTCGTCGACGTGGTGGAGGAACAATTGCGCCAGCACCAGCTCGTAGGGTCCACCCGGGATCCCCTCGGACAGGTCGGCCACAGCGGCGTTCCAGTCCTTCAATCCAGCTGCCGCCAGGGCCTTCGACGCGGCCTCGACCATCGCGGGCGAGGAGTCCAGCAGGGTGGTGGGCCCGAGCACGTCGGCCAGGCAACGCGACAGCAACCCCGTCCCGGCACCGAGCTCCACGGTGATCGGCCGCCCGGTCAGTGGCAGGTTCGCCTTGATCGTCTCCGCCACCTGACGGGCCCGGGACAGCCGCGCCGGGTCGTCGTCCCAGGACGCGGCCCGCGAGTCGAAGTTCTCAACCATGCCCCGAGCCTATGCCCTGTTGCGAAAGCCGTGCCCCGGCCTTCTGGTCCATCAGGCCTTCGCGACCGCCAGGAACATCGGAAAGTCCTGGCGCTCGCCGTCGACCTCCTTGCCGACCACCCCGGCGTCGTGGAAGCAGATGTCGTGGTATCCCGCCTGCTCCAGCCAGCCACGCAGCTCGTCGCGGCAGAAACCGTGATGACCGTGGAAATCGACGGCCGTGGCGTGGTAACGCTTCGCCGCGTCGTGGTCGAGGTCGGCGATCACCACCACACCGCCCGGGGTCATCGCCCGGCGCAGCGCCCTCAGCAGGGCCGGCACGTCTTCGACGTGGTGGAGGAACATCTGCGCCAGCGCCAGCTCGTAGGGTCCGCCCGGGATCCCCTCGGACAGGTCGGCCACAGCGGCGCTCCAGTCCCCCAGCCCCTCGGATGCCAAGGCCTTCGACGCGACCTCGACCATCGCCGGGGAAGCGTCCAGCAGGGTGGTGGGCCCGAGCACGTCGTGCAGGCAGCGGGCCAGCATGCCCGTCCCGGAGCCCAGTTCGACGGTCACCGGATGCCCGTCGAGGGGCACCACCGAACGCACCACGGCAGCGACCCTGCGGACCCTGGCCATCCGCTCCAGGTCGTCGTCCCAGGTGGCGGCCCGTTCGTCAAAATCTTCGCCCATGGCCTGAGCCTACCGGGCGGGTTCGGCGGCCCGCTTCGGGATCAGGTGGACAACCGCGACGATCACCGCTCCGACCGCGAGGCCGAGCACCGCGGAGCAGGCGGTCTCCACCACCCATTCCAGGGTCTCGCCGGCCACCGGCACCGACGCGGTGGCGTGGGCCAGGCCGTGGACCAGCCCCAGGGGCGCACCCCAGCCGAGCTTGGCGGCGCCGTCGAGGAGGATGTGCCCGCCCACCCACAGCATGGCGGCGATCCCGATCACGGACAGTGCGGCCAGCAGCTTCGGCATGGCGGCCACCAGGAGGCCACCGAGCGCACGGCCCGCCCCCTTGCCCTCCTTCAGTTTCAGGCCCACGTCGTCCATCTTCACGATCAGCGCCACCACACCGTAGACCAGCGCCGTGATCAGGATCCCGACCAGCGTCAACGTGATCGCGCGGCGCCAGAAACCCTCCTCGGCGAGGGAGTTCAGGGAGATCACCATGATCTCCGCGGACAGGATGAAGTCGGTGGTGATGGCGCCGCCGACCAGGGTGTTCTCATCCTTCTCGCCGCGATCCGCGGCTGGTTCTTCCTCGCCGTGGTGCCCGGAGACGGCCTCCCAGACCTTCTCGGCGCCCTCGAAACACAGATAGGTGCCGCCGAGCATCAGGATCGGGGTCAGGATCCAGGGAATGAACTGGCTCAGGGCCAGCGCCACCACCAGGATGATCGCCTTGTTCCGCAGCGATCCTTTTGCGATCCGCCAGATGATCGGCAGCTCCCGGGCCGGGCTCAGGCCTGTGACGTAGCGGGGGGTGACGGCTGCGTCGTCGATCACGACCGCCATTGCCTTGGTGCTGGTTGCGCTGGTCAGTTTCGCGATCATCGCCACGTCGTCCAGCAGCGCGGCCAGGCCTCCGGCCATGTGTTTCCTCCAACTTTTCGGGTCGCCAAAGAAGGTAGCATCCCAGCCATTCATGCCCGCCGGCATTAGCATGCGACGCCATGAGCAACCTGCGTCTGATCTCCCACAACGTCAACGGCATCCGCGCCGCCCTGCGCCGGGGGCTGCACGAGTTGTGGCGACGCGAGGAGGCCGACGTCCTGTGTCTGCAGGAGGTGCGCTGCCGCCTCAGGGACCTGCCCGCCGGCGCCTTCGCCGGGCATCACGTCGCCTGGTCCATCGGCGAGCTGGCGGGTCGCAACGGCGTGGCTGTCCTGACCAGTGACGCGCCGGAGCGGATCGCCACCCTCGACGGCACCGCGGTGATCGTCGCGCCTGACGGCACACCCACCGAGTCGGAGGTGGAACGGGTGGGCAACCGCGACCTGGCGGCCTTCGCCGGTGAGGGCCGCTACGTGGAGGTGGACCTGGCCGGGCTGCCCATCCGCGTCGCCTCCCTCTACCTGCCCAAGGGCGCCGTCCCGGAACACCACGCCCGGAAACCCGAGGAGGCCGACACCCCGAAGTACGAACGGAAGATGAAGTTCCTCTCGGGTCTGGCACGTCACCTGACCCAGGCCCGCAGGTCAGCGGCGCAGGCCGGGCGCGAGTACGTGATAGTCGGGGATTTCAACATCGCCAACACCCGGTATGACCTCAAGAACTGGCGTTCCAACCAGCGCACCGACGGTTTCCTGCCCGAGGAACGCGACTGGTTCACCGCCCAGCTCGGTCCCCGCAGGCTGGTCGACGTGGTGCGTTCCATGCACCCGGACCAGGACGGCCCCTACTCGTGGTGGTCGTGGCGGGGCCAGGCGTTCGCGAACGACGCGGGCTGGCGCATCGACTACCACCTGGCGACGCCGAAGCTGGCGCGGGCGGCGGTCAGGGCCGAATCGCTGCGCGAGGCCGACTACGATTCCCGGGTCAGCGACCACTGCCCGGTCGCCGTGGACTACGACGCGGCCAGGCTCTCCTGAGGGGCCTTGGCGTCCCATCTCTGGGTGAGTTCGTGGGCCTTCACGGACTCCCAGACCGCCCAGATCAGCAGCAACGCGACCAGCCAGGTGCCGTTGCGGACCGCGAAGACCATGGCCTCGTAGGCCAGCAGGACCGCGGAAATGATGATGGCGATCCGGAGCCGGCGGGTGTTGGGACGGGTCATTGGGAACAACACCCCGCCCCACAGCAGGTACCATGAGTGGAGGGCCGGGAGGGTGAACGCCGACAGCAGCAGTCCCCACCCGGTGAAGTTGAGGGGGCGGCGTCCGAGGTGCCTAAGGGCCAGCCACACGATCCCGATGGCGCACACCAGGAGCCCGAGGGAACGCATCACGGTCACGGCCATCTTGCCACCCTGGTCGATGCCCACCTGGTTCAGGAGGTACTCGACGGCCTCCCCCAGCAGGTTGAACGGTGAGGCGCTGGTCACCTTGCCGGGAACGTCGACCGCGTTCACCCATCCGAATCCGAGCCCGGTCACGACACTCAGCAGCGCGAACACCGCCACCGAGATCGCCAGCGAGGCCAGGGCCCGGGCCGCTGCGGCGGCCAGGGGACGCAGTCTCCACGACGTCCAGGGGTGGGTGATGAACGGCAGGGCCACCGCGACGAAGACCGCGGGTTGTTTGATGGCCGCCCCCATCCCGACCGCGACCGCCCCCCACCACCAGGTGCGCCACTTGGTGGTGATCCAGATCCCCATCATCGCCAGCCCCATCATGAGGGCGTCGTTGTGTGCACCACCCACGAAGTCGATGATGACGATGGGATTGGCCAGGACGAACCAGCTGGCAGCGGCCGGGTTGATGCCGAAGCGTCCCGCGATCCGCGGCACGCACCAGCCGATCATCCCCACACCGATCAGCGCGGGCAGCCGCATGATCACCGTCGACCAGTAGGGATCGAACCCGACCAGCACTATCAGCCAGTGGTTCATCCTGAGCGCCAGGGGTCCGTAGGGGGCGGGTGTGTCGCGCCACACCCAGGCAACCTGGTCGGCGAACTGTCCGGGCAGGATCCCGGGACCCACCAGGTAGGGGTTGAGGTTGTTGTTCAGCAGCCACCCCTGGGCCGCGTAGGAGTAGGCGTCGTGGCTGAAGATCGGCGGGGCGACCAGCATGGGGGCGGCGACGATCGCGAGCATCGCCCAGTGGCGCAGCTGCGGCTGCCCCCGCGACTCCCGCCGCGCGGGACGCACCCTCAGCCAGAACTCGAGCATCAGGGCCAGCCCGGCCATGGTGATGACGGTGCCGATCCACGTCCACTCGACGCCGGCCAGTCCGTACGACGCCATCGCCCGGGTCAGGGGGGAGACCCGCGGCAGGTATGCGGGGGTCAGCGATCCCAGCACCAGCAGCACCGAACCCAGACAACCCACCAGCACCGCACGCGCACTGAAGGCGTCCCTGAACGCCTTCAACCCTCGTGACGCCGCGGCCAGCACCACCGGCATCAACGCTTCTCCCGCTGCCGCGTCCGGTGGGCGAGACGATCAGCGCGGATGCCCGGTGCGCGGGATGTCACGCTCCTCCCGCGCGGCGCGTCGAGGGGACGCACCGGCGATTCACGAGGGAAGTCGTTCGTCCGGGTCATGGAAGGCATACTACGGGGCGGCGACATCAAGAGGGTTCCTCGTTCCCGGAGCCCCGCCCGTACGGGTTGGTTCCGTTCGGGCTGAGAAGCAACAGGATGTGCCGCTATACACTTGCCCGGAGCTTTGAGACTGAGAGGGTTGTTCGTGGCTGAGACGCGGTCGCTGGATCGGGTGGTGATCCGATTCGCCGGGGATTCCGGCGACGGAATGCAGTTGACGGGGGATCGTTTCACCGCCGAATCGGCCTCGCTCGGCAACGACATCGCCACCCTGCCCAACTATCCCGCGGAGATCCGCGCCCCGCAGGGCACCCTCCCCGGGGTTTCCTCCTTCCAGGTGCACTTCGCCGACTACGACATCGTCACCCCCGGCGACCGGCCCGACGTGCTGGTGGCCATGAACCCGGCTGCGCTGAAGGCCAACCTCGGCGATCTGCCCAAGGGCGGGGTGATCATCGTCGACGAGGGCGATTTCACGAAACGCAACCTGGCGAAGGTCGGATGGGACGCGAATCCGCTGACCGACGGTTCCCTGGCCGACTGGAAGGTTCATTCCCTGGACCTGACGGGCATGGCGACGGCAGCGGCGAAACCCTTCGGGCTGGGACGCAAGGACGCGGGCCGCACGAAGAACATGTTCGCCCTGGGGCTGTTGTGCTGGTTGTACTCCCGCGACACCTCCGGGACCATCGACTTCCTGAAGACCAAGTTCGCGTCAAAACCCGAGATCCGCGACGCGAACCTGGCGGCCTTCCGGGCTGGGCACGCCTACGGGGAGACCACCGAGGTCTTCGAGCACCGCTACCACGTGGCCTCTGCCCCCATGAAACCCGGCCGCTACCGCCAGATCACCGGGAACCTCGCCACCGCTTACGGTTTGATGGCGGGCGCCGACCGCGCCGGGATGCAGCTGTTCCTGGGTTCCTACCCGATCACCCCCGCCTCCGACATCCTCCACGAACTGAGCCGCCGCAAGGACGTCGGCGTGGTCACGGTGCAGGCGGAGGACGAGATCGCGGGCATCTGTTCCGCGCTGGGCGCCTCCTACGCGGGCCTGCTCGGGGTGACCACCACATCGGGTCCCGGCATGGCCCTGAAGATGGAGGCCGTCGGCCTGGGTGTGATGACCGAACTGCCCCTGGTGATCGTCGACGTGCAGCGCGCCGGGCCGTCGACGGGCATGCCTACCAAAACCGAGCAGGCCGACCTGTTCCAGGCGGTCATGGGTCGCAACGGTGAATCGCCGGTGGCGGTGCTGGCGGCCCGCTCCCCCGCGGACTGTTTCGCCATCGCCGTCGAGGCCTGCCGGATCGCGGTGAAGTACCGCACCCCGGTGATCGTGCTCACCGACGGCTACCTGGGCAACGGGGCGGAGCCGTGGCGGATCCCGGATCTCGACGACATCAACCCGATCGTCCCCGGCTACGCCACCGAACCGAACGCGACCGATCCGAAGGGGAAACCCGTTTTCCATCCGTATCTGCGCGACGAGAACCTGGCGCGCGCCTTCGCGGTGCCCGGCACCCCGGGGCTGGAGCACCGCATCGGAGGGTTGGAGAAGAACTCCGCCACGGGGGCGATCTCCTACGTTCCCGACAATCACGACCTGATGGTGCGCACCAGGCAGGCGAAGATCGACGGCATCGTCCGCGACATCCCCGACGTCGAGGTCCACGACCCCTCGGGACGGGCCCGGCTGCTGGTGCTGGGGTGGGGTTCCACCTACGGGCCCATCACGGCCGCCGCGCGCCGGGTGCGGCTGGGTGGCCGCGAGGTGGCGACGGCGCACCTGCGTCACCTCAACCCGATGCCCGCCAACCTGGGGGAGGTGCTGCGCGGCTACGACAGGGTGCTGGTGCCCGAGATGAACCTGGGGCAGCTGGCCTTCCTGCTGCGCGCCCGATACCTGGTGGACGTCCAGAGTTATTCACGGGTGCGGGGGCTGCCCATCTCGGTGGGTGAGCTGGAGGCCGACCTGACCGCCGAGATCGACTCGCTGGAGGTGGAGTGATGCACGGGCTCGCCGGGATTCCCCTCGCGCAGGCACCGCAGACCCGGAAGGACTACACCAGCGACCAGGAGGTGCGTTGGTGTCCCGGCTGCGGCGACTACGTGATCCTGTCCACCTTCCAGGCCATGATGGCCGACCTCGGCATCGCCCGGGAGAACACCGTCGTGGTCTCCGGCATCGGGTGCTCGTCGCGGTTTCCCTACTACGTGGACTGCTACGGGATGCATTCCATCCACGGCCGTGCCACCGCCATCGCCACCGGGGTAGCGGCGGCCCGCGAGGACCTCAACGTGTGGGTGATCACGGGCGACGGTGATGCGCTTTCGATCGGCGGCAACCATCTCATTCACGCGCTGCGGCGCAACGTGAACATCAACATCCTGCTGTTCAACAACCGCATCTACGGACTGACGAAAGGGCAGTACTCCCCCACCTCGGAGCAGGGCAAACTGACCAAGTCCACGCCCTACGGCTCCTTGGACGTGCCGTTCAACCCGGTGGCTTTGGCGCTCGGCGCGGAGGCGTCGTTCGTGGCGCGCGCCGTCGACTCCGATCGCGCGCAGCTGACGGAGGTCATGAACGCGGCGGCCCGGCATCGCGGCGCCGCCCTGATCGAGATCTACCAGAACTGCCCGATCTTCAACGACGAGGCCTTCGACGCCCTGAAGGGCCCGGAGTCGGCGAACGCGCTGATCCGGCTCCGCGACGGCGAACCCGTGGTTTTCGGCACCGAGGAGCAGTTCTGCGTGGTCCGGGAACCCGACGGGGGACTGCGGGTCACCGAAACCGCCACCGCCGCCCCGGAGAGGATCGTCGTCCACGACGCGGGACGACGGGACCCGTCGCAGGCCTTCGCCCTGGCGCAGCTCACCGACCACGGCGTGATGCACCGCGCCCCGGTCGGGATCTTCCGGCAGGTGGAGCGTCCCGCCTACGACGACCTGCTGCGCGCGCAGGTGGCCGAGGCCCGCGCGGAAAATCCGCACGACGCACTGAAGGCCGCCATGTCGGGAAAGACCTTCTGGGAAATCGCGTAAAGAGTCCCGGGAAAAGCTGTGGCCCGGCGATCCATGACATCACCGGGCCACACTTTTGAGGAAGTTATCCCTAGCCGTCTCCCCAAATCACCTTGGGGTTCTCTTCAGCGACGTTGAGCGAGACCTTCGGGAACCTTATGCCCTTGCCGAATCCCCAGAGCGTGCACTCACCTGTTCTCCCCGATTTAGTGCAGGTACCGGAAATCTTTATGCTTCCCAAATCGTTGGCGGAGATGATCGTCGGCACCGAAAGACCCGGTTCAGGAACGACATTCTCCAGCTTGGATGCATTCTCGGGATCCTGGCTGCGTGTGAGGCTACCGTCGGCAACGGTGCTGCCGTCGCTCAACGTACCACTGATAGCCATGTTGCAACCGGGATCCAGGGCCTTGGAGGCCAGGCACGCCTTTGCCTCGGTCACGACTTTCTCACGGAACAGGTCGATGCCCGCCTGACTCACCTTGAGTTTGAGGTCCGACGTTGACGTGTGGTCGTTCCTGCTGGTGACGACGACGGTGGTTTTTCCCTCGACCTCGAAGTACTTGTTGGCGGAGGCGACGACATAGCTTCCCGGGAACACCGCATGGCTGCCCTCGTCGCTCTTCGCTTTCACTCCGTTCACGGTGATGTCGACCCCCTTGATAGAATAGAGACTCAGTTCGGGAGGCGACGTGGCTATTTTTCCGCTGCTTCCAGTGAGCACCGTGTACTCGTCGCTGGCCGATTCGCCGCCCACCTTGTAGGTGACGGGAACCTTGAAAGCGCTGTACTCCCCAGTGGGTTCACCGACGTTTATGTCGGTGATCGGGGCCCGGGTCAACGAATCCTTCAGCACCTCGTCGGTGAGCAGCGAGTCATCGTACGAAATGGAGTGCAGGAGTTTCTTGGCGTCTTCCGCACGCCCCTCGGAGATCGCGGTGAGGTAGTTCGTGGCGACGGTCTTGGCGGTTTCCTTGGGATCCGCCGAGTTCCCGGATCCCCCCGCTCCACCGGCGGTTCCTCCACTGCCTCCCCCGGAAAAGACGCCCGAGAGCGCCAGCACCAGCGCCACGACCACCACCACGGCGACGGCCCCGATCCCGACCCACAGACCGGTTTTCGAGTTCTTCGGAGACTGCCCAGGCCCCTGCTGGGTGTAGCCCGCCCCGTACGGGGGAGGTATCGGTTGCCCCTGCGCCACCGGCGGTCCCTGCGCCACCGGCGGTCCCTGCGGGGCCTGCGGGGCCTGCGGCGGCCCGGACTGCCCCTGTGTGGCCGGTCCCTGCGGCGGCATGTTCATGTTTCCCGGATGCCCCTGGGGAGGTCCTTGGTTTTCCTGGGGCTGCCCCTGTCCCGGGGGGATGAACTGCGGCGCCCCCGGCTGCTGGGCGGGCCCTCCGGTTCCGCCGGGCTGGTTGGGGGTTCCCGGCCCATTCGGTGTTGACATCGTGTTTCCTTCCTCACCTGCTTGCGGAGCGGTTCATTCGGCTCGCAAGAACCGATACTTCATCGAATCAGGTTCGTGCGCCGATCATTGCTCGTGTCCACCCAGACACGCTACAACGAGCGACCCCCCTCGCAGAAGGTTTTCGAAAATCCAGCCCCGGGATTTCTGAACGGTTCGGTCATCCCTACCCGCCATGACCGGATCCATCCGACCAGACAGGGGCGCCGTGACCACGGCGGCCCGGAACAGGATCTCGTGGTGACCACCCAGCGGAATCCCATCACCAGCCTCGAACGAACCCACGGGCTGACGAAACAAGATCCCGGCCGGGCCCGGGCCGAGTTTTGTCAGAGGCACCCGATACCTTGTGGCGCATGCAGTGGATCCCAACCGGCACCGGACATGAACTGGCGATTCGTGACGGCATGATCGTCGCACGGAACAGCAAGGGCAAAGAGTTGGCCTCGGTGCCGCCAGCCGCGAGGAAAACCGCGGCGTGGGAGGACCTGGACGCGGCCCTGTCCTTCCTGCACACCCATGACGCCGAGGCCGGTGCGGAGGTGGAACGCTGGTTGCTGCGCTCCCTGCCGGTGCCGCGGGCGGTGCTGGCCGAGGTATGGCCCGATGAGGCGTGGCGTTCCTGGCTCACCGACCTGGTGGTCGCCGCCGACGACGGCAAGGTGGCGGGTTTCCTCCGTGCCGCTGACACCTGCGGCCTGGGCGTGGTCGACCTGGACGGTGAATCCGTCACCATCACTGCCGAACGGGTTCTGCTCCCCCACCCCGCGCTGCTGGCCGATCTCGACGACCTGCGTGAGTTCGCAGTCGAACTGGGCATCAAGCAGCGTTTCGACCAGCTGTTCCGCGAGGTGCACCGCCGCCCCGCTGACATCGCCCCGGAGGTCGTCGAACTCACCCAGTACGCGGGGGGCGAGTTCGAGCAGCTGCGTTTCGCCGCGGGCCGCGCTTCCTCCGCAGGTTTCAAGGTGTCGGGTGGCTACGCCACCTGCCTGTGCTTCGAGGATGGCGAACCGATCACGGCCCGGTACTGGATCGGGGCGGAGTCCCCGGAGTACGAAACGGTCACGGGGGACCTGCACTGGGTGCGCAACGACCACATCGTGCCCGTCGCCGAGGTCGGCCCGCTGGCCTACTCGGAAGGGGTGCGCATGGCGGCGCACATCTTCGCGGGCCGCAAGGTGAAGGCGGACAAGGACGAGCGGTGATCCCCGATTCCCGCATCGCCGGGCCCGGCGGCGTCGCCGCATCCCCCGCCGGGGGTCCGTCGCTCGCCACGCCCGCCGCCACATCCATCCCGGCCCGGTCCCGGTCGGCTGGACGCCCCAGGTGGCGGCCCGCTTCCGTGACCTGGAGAAATTGTCAGTCCCCCACCCTAAGGTTCCCCGCATGATCACAGATTCCCGAGCCGCAGAACTGGGCGGTGTTTCCTCCAACGCCGTCCCGGACACCGTGGCCCTGCAGGCGCGTCGCTACGCCCATCCCCAGTTCGAGGGCCGCATAGTGGTGCGCCTGGTCCGGGAGAACCTCGCCGAGGTGGAGGACCTGAGTCTCGGCGTGCTGGGTTTCACCCCGGACGGGGACGCCGGGGTGGGGCACGTCCGCAACCGCGCCATAGGTTTCCCGGCCTGGCCGATCATCACGGACCCGGCCAATTCCCGGCACGCCCTGAACCTGGTCGGTGATCTCAACCGGGCCGCGAAACTCGCCCGCAGCAAGGCCGGCCCGGCCAAGGAGCTCCTCGACGAGCTGGCAGGGCGGCTCGGAAACTCCGCCCCGCACTTCCTCCCCACCTTCCTGGAGGAGGGCGCGCGGATCTTCCTGCGCAACGACAACCTCAGCTACGCCATGCAGCTCTTCAACAAGGCCCGCGAGGCCGAGCGGGTGCACGGTCTGGCCATCGATGAGGAACGCCACCGCCAGGTGCTTCTGGAGTTCGCGTTGGCGGGGGCGCTGAGCGCCAAGGAGCTCACCAACGAATCCAAGACCCTCCTCGAACGTCACGCCCCCGCGGACATGCGCCGCCTGATCAGGGCCGCCGGGGCCGACCGGCTGGAGGTGGAGACCGGGCTGCTGTCCGCGTTGCTCGGTTCCCCCGCCATCGAACACGCCCCCACCGTTTTCTGGGACGGCTACTCCAAGCCCCTGATCCAGCTGGCGAAACGGGACGAATCGGTGCGCCAGACGCTGCTCGGCATGGCCCCGGACAGGATGCGTCCCGACATGTGGATCGACGTGCTGGAGGCCACCGGCATCGCCGACGAGCTGCGTTCCGGAAAACACGACGCGGCCGCCTAGGCCGAACGCTACATCCGCATGCTGCAGGACCAGTGGAACGCCGATTATCCCAGGAAACTGTGCCTGCTGCTGAGGCAGCTGCCCGGCCTGCGGGGAACCACCGTCACGTTGTCGAACAACCTGTGGAAACTCGAACCCGAGGTGCTCGATGCGCTGCTGGCGGCGGGAGCCCGGGTGGTCTTCGAGGAGGACCCGGGTTGGAGGAAACTGGACTTCCGCCGCTGGGCCGCGCAGCAGGAACGCCCCGATCTGGAACACCTGGCCCGCAGCGAACACGCCGCACTCGGGCTCGACAACATGGGACTGATGATCGGGCAGGGGCACCTGCACCTGCTGCTGTCCCATTCCGGCACCCGGGAACTCCTGGGCCGCTGGGCCGCCCCCAGGCTGGGGAAGAACGCCACCGCCCTGGAAGTGGCAGCGGAACTGAAACGGCTGCGGCCGCTGTTCACCTCCGAGGGGCGGGCCGCCTATCCGGACCAGTTCGCCGCCTTCGTCTCGCACCTGGACGCCCCGAGGCTGCTGGCCGATGCACTGCGCGACGGGGTGCTGACCGAATACACCTGGCCCGAGTTGGAGAAGGCGGCCGCGGAACTCGGCGACGACGTGACCCTGCACGAATCCTGGCCCGCCGTCGGTGTCGCGAGGAACGGCCACGTCATCTGGGTGAAGGGCGACAGGCGCGTCGCGGAGGCCACGTTCACCATTCCCAAGGGCTTCCGCCCCGAGGACTGGCGCTACGTCCTGGTCGACGGGGTGACGGGCTGCTACTACCGGGACAGTTCCTACGACGAGTGGTTCGTCTGGTCCAATGATCCGGCCCACCCGCACAAGGCATCCTACGTCTGGCGGATTCCCCGGAGCGCCCAGTCCTTCCCCGTCGCCTCCGGACGCCTGATCGGGCAACGGGTGCTGCGGGTCGGGGACCAGGAATCACCGTTCAACCAGCTGAAACAGGTGTTGCACGACGGCAACACCTACTGGGTGGACGGCGACGGGATCCGGGAGGTCGATCCCGAAACCGGGAATCCGGGACGCGAATCGCTGCCAAACGGCCTGGCCGAGCTGGTCGAACCACACCTCCGCGACGGCTGGAAACTGTCGGCCAGCACCCTGCTGTGGGCCCCGGTGACCGTTCCCGGTTCCCCGCTGCCCCAGAAGGAGGGCGTGCACGGCTGGGTGGTGCTCTCGAGGGAGGGCGAGCGGCGTTTCCTGGGAATCGACGGTTACCGGCTGGATGCCGGCCCGGACGGGGGTTTCTTCACCGCCCGGGTGCGCCGCCCGGGCGGTGGGTACTGGCTGGTCGACGAATCGAACGGTCTTCACCGCGACCCCACCGGCGAGCGTTTCCTGTCCACATCCGATGCGCTGGGGCAGCCGCATCTGCTGTCGCGGCTGCCCCGGGTGGGGTGGCACCATCTCCAGGTGCGCGACGAGGCCGCCAGCGCCAGGCTGCGTTCGGTGACCCCGGAGATGGCCACGGCCCTGCTGGCAGCCACGCCCGCCGCGAACCAGCAGCAGGGATGCGACGCCGACGGCTTGAACTTCCTGCTGGAGGACACCGACGCAGAGGTGGATGAACAGTTCATCACCGAGGAGGCCCGCGCCGCAGCCGAGACCCTCCTGGGAACGGCCGACCCGGCCTTGGTGGATTCGGTTATCTGGCTCACGGGCCGCGTCAAGAGGATCGTCGATGAGGGCCGGGCCCTGGCCCGGGAAGCCGCAGAGGAGACGGTGCCGGGCACCTTCGCGGAGTGGGAACCTTCTGACGAATTGGCCGTCTGGAACGTGCTGGGGTGGCGCAGCGGGGCGACCACGTCGCGTTCCACCGTGCTGGCCCTGGCCCGCCGCCTGGCCGGCGAGCAGGTGAGGGTAAAGGCGGTTCATTCCCGGCTGCACCTGCTGCTCACCCACCCGGAGGTGCTGCTGGCCTGCGCCGCAACTCCGTTCCGGGAACGCGACAGGATCGGCGGGGCCGCCGCGGCCGTCGCCGCCGTGCTGGACGCGGGCCTCTACACACCGGAGGGTTGCGTCTTCGATTTCCCGCATTCGCGGAATGACCCGTTCCGCTGCGAGACGGGAACCCTGGTCGAGACACCCACCGGTGCCGCGATCGCCCTGGGCCTCGACGACGACAGGACATCGGTGTTCTCGCCGACCGCCCTGGGGCTCGATGACAACAGAATGCTGGTGTTCTCGCCCACGGGCGGGGTGCCACCCCACCTCGGCGGACACGAAACCACGCCCCGCCACCGCTCCCGGGGGCTCTCCCCCGAGGCACTGGTGGCCGCCTTCGAGAAGCTGCTGTCCGACGGTCCTGCCCCGTGGGACCCGGCCCGGAGGGACCGGCTGACCGAGGGCCTGGGCTGGTCGCCGGCAGCGGCCGGTGTGCTGCTGGCGGGCCTGCCGAACCTGAACTGCTGGGACAACAACTACCTGCCGAAACCCGTGCGGGAGCTCCTGGGCCTGAAGGTCACGGAGGCGGCCGGTGCGCGTGAGTTCCTGAAGGGCCTGGGCGTGTGGGTCCTGGTCGAACTGCTCGCGGCCGGGGCCCAGGATCCGGTCAGGACGGTCCGCGAGGGCCTCGACGTCGAGGCCATGATCGAATGGTGGAAAACTTGGCGGGGTGACCGCATCCAGCTTCCCGAGGAGCTGCTGGCCGCGGCCGCAAAGGAGTTCCGCTGGGGCGGGGCAAATAGTCTCCGCGAACTGGCGGAGCAGGAGGAACTGGACGAGCGCCACCTGAGCATCTGGCTGTGGGCGGCCACCAAGGTGGACCGCTCCGATGCGCTCGGCCCGTGGCTGGCCGACCGTTTCGACGTCATCCGGGCCGGCTGCGGAAAACCGTCGCCCGGCTGGAACGACTACACGAACGACGGGAAGATGCGGGTCCTCCTGGGCCTGTCGAAACGCACCAAACAAACCCCGGAGGGGTCGATCGTCTCCCAGGGGGCCTGGACCATCACCGCCGCCCGCCACCACGACACGATCTCCTGGGATCCGGCGAAGGTCACCGACTGGGAAACGGAGGCGACCCTGGCGGCGGGCATCCCCGAGGACCTGGATTTCCGGGACAACCTGCTCGGCCGGATCAGCGTGTTGACGGGCGGTTTCGACGCCATCCAAAAGGATTTGCGTTCCGGAATCCCCGGGCCCCAGCAGGACCCGCTCGTCTCCGCCCCCCGGGTGGTCGCCGAGGTCTCCGAGACCCTCGGCCTGCCGGAGGCCTCCTCCCGTTACTGGCTGCAGCTACTGGCCCTCCACAACCCGACCGACAGGAACGTCGAGGGCTGGAACGCCTGGAAGAAAACCGCCCGGGTCGAGGCGGCGGCCCCGCTGCTGGAGAAAGGCCTCGTCCTGGAGGCCAAACGCTCCCGGGCGGGACGTACCCTGTTCCTGCCCGGGGGTTGGCAGGAGGCCAGCTCCCCACACCTGCCCATGGAGGTCTGGAAGGCCCCCTTCTACGACCTTTTGGATACCCTGAAGGTGGAGCCGAAGCAGGGCGTGGTGGTGCCGCTGGTCCCCTACCATCAGCTGTTCGTCGAAGCCTGGCGTCGCTATCGCGAGGGCGACGTCCCGGGTTACGAGGAGTTGCGCACGGAACGCCACCGCCGCCGCTGACCGGTCGGGTGGAAAGGAGACCATGACCACTGATTCCCGGATTGTCGAGTTGGGTGGCATCGCCGCCGGGGCGACGCCGGGCACCGCCCCGGTCGTGGCCAGGACCTACACCCATCCCGCCTTCGGGAACCGTCGAGTGGTGCGGCTGGTGGGTGTGGGGGCCGTGGCGGTGGAGGATTCCCGTCTCGCAGCCGCGGGATTCGCCCCGGAGGGTTCAAGGTCCGTGGGATTCGCTCGCGATGCCGCCATCGGTTTCCCGGCCTGGCCGATCGCCCACGACCCCGCCAACGCCGGGCAGGCCCTGGATCTCGTCGTGGAGCTCAGGAACGCCGAACGCAGGGCACGGAACTCGGCCGGGGACACACGGGATCACCTGACCCGGCTCGCCAGGAGGCTCGCGCGTTCGGTGCCGCATTTCGTGCCGACCTTCCTCGAGGAGGCGGGGCGCATTTTCATCAGGGAGGGCAATCCCAAGATGGCGGCCTCTTTTTTCGGGAAGGCCCGCCAGGTCGAGCGCGCCCACGCCCTGCCCATCGACGAGGAACGCCACCGCCGGGTCTTCCTGGAGTTCTCCCTTGCCGGGGCCGTCAACGCCAAGGAGCTCTCCGCCGAGGCGCGTTCGTTGCTGGAACGCACAACGCCGAGGGAAGCTCTGGAACGTTTCCTGCAACTCGCCCTTGACCGGGTTAGGGGCGGCCTGCCACCCCACACCCGGCTCGGCTCCGACATGAAACTTCTCGTGCGGGCCGCTGGGGTGGACCGGGACGAGGTGGAGCAACGGGTGTGCGCCGGGCTGCTCGCCTCACCCACCCTGGGCAGGGCCACCCGGGAGTTCTGGAAAGCCAACCTCGGGTTCCTCACGCGGGTGGCCGTTCGCCGCCCCGAGGTCCGGGATGCACTGCTGGAGCTGTCACCCGGCAACGTCGAATCCGATGACTGGGTGCTCTTCCTGGAGGCCACCGGCATCGCCGACGAGCTGCGCACCGGAAAACGCGACGCGGCCTCCTGGGTGCGGTCCTACCTGGCCCAATACCATTCCCGCCAGCGCAGCGAATACCCGCGGAGGCTGTGCGGGTTGATCCGCGGGCTCCCCGGGCTGCGGGACGCCCCGATCCACTTGACCGTGGAGATGCGCCGGCTGGAACCCGAACTCCTCGACGCCCTCCTGGAGGCCGGGGCGCGGGTCTCGATCACGAGGACCGGGCATCAGGACCACCTGGAACTCGACCGGTGGCTGGAGCAACCCGGACGCGGTGAACTCAGTTTCCTGGCCCGCAGCGAACACGCTGACCTGGTCATGCGCAGCCTGGAACGGCGGCTGCGGCGCGGCGATGCGGGAACGCTGCTGTCCCATGAGGGAACCCGGGAGCTGGCCGCCCGCTGGGTCGAATCCGATTCAGCGCCCTCGGAGTTGAGGAGCGAGGTGACCCGGCTGATCGGGCATCTCGGCCAGCCGCAGGGAACCGGCGGAGACGAGTCCGGGCCCACCGGGCCATTCGAGCGGTGGGAGCCGTCGGCGAAGCTGGCCTTCTCGGCGAGTCCTTTCGGTTCAAACCGGCGCATTTCCCGCGCGGACATCGACGCGTTCGCCAAGGCGCTCCGGGGTGATGGCCCGGCGCCGCTGCTGGATCTCTCCGCCCTGTGCCTACCCCTGACCCGCCCGGAGGTTTTCCTGGCCCTGGCTGCCAGCCCCTTGGTTTCCCGGGACCAGGCGGGCGGGGCGGCCAGCCTGCTGGCCTCCATGGTGGACAACGGGCTCTGCTCACCCCGGAACGTGCTGTACGAATGCGAGTCCCGGAAGGATTTCTCATACCTTTCCGCACGACCCGGCCAGGAAATCGTGGAGAGAGAAACCGGGCGGGACCTCGTCCTGGCCGCCCGCGGCCACGCGCCTACAACCCTGCTGGTTTTCAGTCAGCAGGGCACGGCCCCCGACGAGGTGGCCGGGTCCCCGGCCAGGATCAGGGCGACCGCCGGCACGGTTCCGGGAGAGGCCGTGGTGGCCGCCTTCCAGCGGTTGCTGGCGCGGGGTGCGCCTCCTTGGGATCCGGCCCGGGCGGCGCGCCTGGCGGAGGGAACGGGCTGGTCCCAGACGGTCTCCTCCCTGATGCTGGCCGCGTTGCCTGATCGGCGCCCCTACCGCGACGAGAACCCGGGGTTCGAAAAGGAAATCCGGGAACTGGTGGGATGCACCGCGGCGCAGCTCGCATCTGCCCGCAGGTTCCTCATCGACCTGGACACCGACCTGCTGGTGCGGCTTCTCGTCGCCGGCGCCCGGGATCCGCAGCGCGTGGTCGAAGAAGGTCTCGACGTCGAGGCGATGATCGCGGTCTGGCGCAGTGAATCGGGGAACCGCGTGCTCATTCCGGAAGAAGCACTCGCCGAAGCTGACAAGGCCTTCCGTGCCCCCGGGGGCCACGAGTTGCTGAGGCTCGCCCGGGGCGAGGAAGTGGAGCCGCGGATGACCTCGGGCATGCTCTGGCTCGCCCACCACCTGGAGCGTTCCAACCCGTTGCGTCCCTGGCTGGCCGGGCGCTTCGACGCCCTGAAAACCGCATGCGCCGGGAGGGGTCACCGTTTCCCCCTCCTGCCGTCCGAGGCCGAGAGCGTGTTCCGCGCCCTCGGCCTGGACCCGGAAGGAGACACCCATCATGCCGGCGCCTGGCACCTGAGAAGGGGCAGGTCCGGTTTCGATCTTCACTGGCACCCCGCTGAGATCACCGACTGGCGGGCGGAACGGGACCTGATCTCGGGCCTGCCGGACCGGGGCGTCATGAGAAAACAACTGCTGGATGTGATCTGCGTCATCGACGGGATGTTCGACCCCATCGCCGCGGACCTGCGCGTCCTGGAACCGGGATACGGCTTCGATCCGTTCGTGACCGCCCCCGACGCGGTGGCCTCGGCGGCGGCTTCCTGCTGCATCAGCGAGGACGCGGCCCGTTACTTCCTCCAGCTGCTCGCGCTGCCGGGACCCACGGATCGCAACATCGGCACCTGGAACGGCTGGGGCAGGGCGCAACGCTCCCGGGCGGGCGCCGAGTTGCTGCAGCGGGGCCTGGTCGTGGAGGCGAAACGACCCCGGGCGGGCCGCTCCCTTTTCCTTCCGGGCGGGTGGCAGGAGGAGAAGGCCCCAAGTTTTCCGCTGGAGGAGTGGAAGGCGCCGGTGTTCGCCACCGCCAGACTCGGGGCCCTTTTCGGCCACGGCGGCCCCCAGCTGCCCCGGGTCCCCGGTGGGCAGTTGTTCCGCGAAACCTGGGAACGCTACGCCTCGGGTGACGTGCCCGGACCCCGGTGATCACCGGCACCAAGGAACCGGAATGGTGGACGAACCCGATCTCATCCGCTTGAGCTTCCCGGCGCTTCACCGCCTGCCGGCAAACCCCGGAAGGGTGAAGCACCCGCGTGCCCCGGGACGCCGGTTTTGTCGGGGCCTCCTGCTAGCTTGATCGCACACGTCAGGAAACCCGAGGAGGTCCCCATGGAGCAGGTGCAGCAGGTGCCGCCACCGGAGGTGCGTCACGCCGAGGAGTTGGCCCGGCTCGCCGAGGAGAAGGGACCCCGGCCACCGGGTTGGCTGCTCACCCCGCAGGCGGTGGTGGCCTTCGTCTGCGGCAACGACAGGTTGAAGATCAGCCGGAAGTTCGTGGGGGATGTGTCCCTGGTGGAGAGGTGCGTCATCACCCTGGCTGGTGAGCGGGCGCTGCTGCTGGTGGGGGAACCGGGCACGGCCAAGTCGATGCTGTCCGAGCTGTTGTCGGCCGCGATCTGCGGCACCAGTGGCCTGACGGTCCAGGGCAGCGCGGGCACCACGGAGGACCAGCTCCGCTACGGCTGGAACTACGCGCAGCTGCTGGCCAGGGGCCCCAGCGAGGACGCGCTGGTGGATTCACCGGTGCTGGCGGCCATGCGGACGGGACGGGTGGCCCGGGTGGAGGAGATCACCCGCTGCCTGCCGGAGGTCCAGGACGCGCTGGTTTCGGTGCTCTCGGAACGCCGCCTGGCGGTGCCGGAGCTCGGCGAGTACGCCGTCCACGCCGCCCCCGGGTTTCTGTGTCATAGCGACGGCGAACCTGCGGGACCGTGGCGTCTCGGAGATGAGCGCGGCCCTGAAACGCCGTTTCAACTTCGAGGCGGTGGAGCCGATCGCCGACGCGGGCGCGGAGATCGCCCTGGTGATGGAACGCACCCGCCAGGCCCTTGCCGCGGCGGGCGCCGGATCCAAGGTCGACGAGGTGGTGGTCGAAACCTTGGTGACGGCGTTCCGGGAGCTGCGTTCCGGGGTGAGCCAGGAGGGCTGGGCGGTGGAGAAACCGTCTACGGTGCTGTCCACCGCCGAGGCCGTGGCCATCTCCGGTTCCATCGCGCTGGCCGGGGCGTTCTTCCCACACGCCCGCGACGGGGTGCGTCTGATCCCGGGACAGCTCCTCGGCGCTGTCCGCAAGGACGATTCGGAGGACGGCGCGCGTCTGCTCGCCTACTGGGATTCCGTCGTGAAGCGCCGCGCCGCCGATGGCCGCCACACGTGGGTGCAGCTCTGGGAGCAGCGGCACGTGCTCGAAGCATGACCACGGAAACCGAGCTCGCGGAGCTGACCGGCTGCCGGGCTCCGTTCCTGATCGGGATCAGGCACCACTCCCCCGCTATGTCGGTGGCCACACCCCACCTGTTGGAGGGGTTCGCGCCGGACGTGCTGGCCGTCGAACTGCCCGCGGAGTCCGCCGATTGGCTGGACTGGCTCACCCATCCCGAGGCCGTAGCTCCGCTGGCCATGGCCTTCAGCCGGGGCGAGGGGCTCAGCTTCTACCCGTTCGCGGACTTCTCCCCGGAGCTGGTGGCGCTGCGCTGGGCGCGGGCCAACTCGGTGCCGGTGGTCTGCCTGGACCTTCCGGTCACGGCCCCGGAACCCGAAGAGGCAGTCGAGGAATCCCCCGGCGATTCCCGGGGCCGCGACGCCCTGTTCGCACGGGCTCGGGCAAATGACCCCCAGGAGGCTTGGGACCGGCTCGTCGAGGCTCCGGCTCCCGGCTCCGCCCCGGAACAGCTGCGGGTCGCGGCACTGGCCCACGGCTGGGCGCTCCGCAGGGCGGAGGGCAGGATCGACGCCCACACCCGGGCCCGGGAGGAAAGGATGAACCGGGTGCTGGGCCGGGAATTGTCGGCGGGCCGCCGGGTGGCGGCGATGGTCGGTTCGTTCCATGCCGCCGCCCTGCTGGCCCCGGAACCCGGCCCTCTCGACGCCGCCGGCCCCGATGTGGCGGGCTGCCTGGTGCGCTACACCTTCGCTCAGCTGGACTCCCGTTCAGGCTATCCCGCCGGCATCCGTGACCCCGGCTGGCAGCAGGTGGTCCTCGCCTCGGAACTGGCCCCCGGCGGGCTCCGTGACGAGGCCACCCGGCTGATCACGGAAATCACCCGGAGGCTACGTGCCGCCGGGCATCCCGCCGGCCCCGGGGAGGCTGCCGAGACGACGCGGATGGCCCTCGACCTGGCGGCCCTGCGGGGGCTGGCGGCCCCGTCGCGCCGGGAACTGATCGAGGCGGCCACCACTGTGCTGGCCCAGGGGGAGGTGCTGGGGCGGGGCCGGGTGGTGGCCGAGGCCCTGGAGCAGGTGCTGATCGGGGATCGTTCCGGCCAGGTGGCACCCGGCACGCCCGTCTCGGCGCTGCGGGCGAATATCCTGGCAGAGCTGGAGGCCCTGCGGATTCCCCTGGAAAAGAACGAACAGCTGTATCTCGAACCGCTGCGCAACCCCCCGGGACCTGCGCCGCCACGTGCTGTTGATGCGCCTGTTCACCGGCGGCATCACCTTCGCCTCCCCCGTCAGCCAGGGTCTGTCTCGCGGGGCGGAGATGGTGGGGCTGAGCTGGGATCTGAGGTGGAGTACGGCGACGGAGGCCAGCATCGAGCTGGCCGCGCCACGCGGCCTGACCCCCGAGCAGGTGGCGGCGACGGTGCTGCTCACCCGGAAGGTCGAAACCCCCCAGGAGGCCACGGCGCTGCTGACCGAGGCCGCCGGGTGCGCCCTGGAATCGGCGATGGAACGGGCCTTCCGGCTCGTGGTCCCGCTGGCCGGGCGGGTCGGTTTCACGGATGCCGTCGCGCTGTCGGTCGCCCTCGCGGAAGTGGCATCGTCGCACATTCCCGGAGCCTCGCTGCTGCCGGAGCAGCAGCGGATGCGCGCCGCCGAGCTGCGCGACGAGTTCACCTCCGCCGCGGTGCGGGAACTACGCGGCATCCGCGGCTCCGACGATCCCGAGGACGCCAGGGCCTTGGCGGTCTTCGTCGCTCAGGGCGGTTCCCACGCCCTGAGCCTCGGGCACGCCCTGGAGCAACTCGCCGGGGACGGTTCCCCCCTCATGCAGGGGGCGGCCGCCGGGTTGCTGCTGGACGACGATTCCGCCGTCCGGGTGGCGTCTTGGCTGGACGCCCCCACCCCGGATGCGCGCCGGGCCCTGCGCCGGAGGCTGGTCGGGTTGCTGACCACCGCGCTGCCCCGCTTCGACTCGTCCCCGGCGACGATCGCCCTGGTGGATCGGGTGGGCGGCATCCCCGACGACGAGTTCGTCTCCCTGCTGCCCGCGCTGCGGGGCGGCTTCGATGTCCTGCCCGAGCAGGCACGGGAGGCCCTCCTGACCGACCTGGCCCGCGAACTCGGGCGTGCCCGTGACCTGGTGCTGAGCCCCGAGGAGACCCTGGCCGCCACCCGCTACGACACCGCGGCCCGTGACCGCCTGGCCGCTCTCGGGCTGGCCGATCTGGCCTTCCCCCCGGCGGAACGGTGGCGGCTGGTGCTGGGCACCGAACGGGAAAGGCTGTCGCACCGGGGCCGCCGGATGGCCTCCGCCCTGGACGAGTTGTACGGCCGCCCGGACTCGGACTCCCTGGACGGCGGGCGGCGGGGCTCCGGGAACGGTCCGCCGCAGCTGGGGGTGCGGCAGTGGCGGGACGAGATCGAGGTCCTCTTCGGTGAGCACGAGGTGCAGGAGATATTCGGACAGGCCGCCGCGAGGGGACGCGGCGACGTGGTGGAGCGGCTCGATCCGGATTCGGTGCGCCCGTCGGTGGACCTGCTGGCCACTGCCCTGTCGCTGCGGGGGGCGCTGCCGGAGGCGCGGCTGGCGAGGCTGCGTCCCCTGGTGGCCCGGCTGGTGAAGGAGCTGGGTGCCGAGCTGGCGATCCGGCTGCGCCCGGCCCTGAGCGGCCTGGCGACGGGACGCCCCACCCGGCGTCGCACCGGGAGTCTGGATCTGGATCGCACCATCCGGGGCAACCTGCGTCACGTGGTTCCCCTCGACGGGCGACCCCAGGTTGTGCCCGTCCATCCCGTGTTCCATGCCCCGATGGCGCGCGACATCGACTGGCACCTGATCGTGCTGGTGGACGTGTCGGGTTCCATGTCGGAATCGGTGGTCTACTCGGCCCTGACCGCGGCGATCCTCGCGGAGTCGCCCGCTCTCGACGTCGATTTCCTGGCGTTCAGCACCGAGGTGCTGGACTTCACCGGCCACGTCCACGACCCCCTGTCGCTGCTGTTGGAGGTCTCGGTGGGTGGAGGCACGGACATCGCATCCGCGCTGCGGGTGGCTCGATCACGGGTGAGGGTGCCGTCCCGCACCCTGCTGGTGTTGATCAGCGATTTCGAGGAGTTCGGTTCCGACGTCCCCCTGCTGGCCGAGGTGGAGGCCCTGGCCACCTCCGGGGTGACGCTGCTCGGCTGCGCGGCCCTGAACGACACCGGCACCGGCGTCTACAACGCGGGGATCGCGGCAAGGGTGGCCGGCGCCGGGATGCGAGTCGCCGCGGTCTCGCCGCTGGATCTGGCGCGCTGGGTCGGCGCCGTGATCAGGGAGGGGTCGCGATGAGGATCTCCCCCGCGCTAATGGCGTCCATCACCGATTCGCTCGCCCCGCGGGTCCGCAGGCGGGTGGACGCCCTACTGGCCGATCCGGTGCTGATCGGTCCCGAGATCGGTTTCGGGAACGCGACGGTGCGTCTGGCGGACGTGGAGGTCGCCACATCGGAGGAACACATCACCTGTAACTGTCTGCTGTCCCCCGGTTGCGCCCATCGCGCGGCCGTCGCGCTCAGTCTGGAGGTGGCCGACGACGAGACCCCGGCCGCCCCGTCGATCGACCTGCGCAACCCGGCGGAACGGTTGCGCCGGATCGCAGAGGAGGCCGCCCGGGCCGGTGCGTGCGCCATCACCCGGGAACAGTCAGCCACCGCCGACCTGGCCTGGGAGCACCTGACCGAGGTGCTGCTGAGGGGCGCGGGAAGGCTGGGGGCCGCCCAGCGCGCGGGCCTGGCCGCCGACCTGCACCGGATGCGCGTCCACGGGCTGGTCGTCGCGGACCGGGCGTTGACGGGTTTCGTGCGCTCCCTCGGCCAGGCCCCGGGCCCCCGGATGGCGGCGTTCTCCGCGGCCCTGTTGAACCTGCACCGGCTGCGCGGGCTGGCCGACGGGCAGGACGCCGACGAGCTGCTGGGCAGACCCCGGCAGCCGTACCAGGACATCGGCGGGCTCACGCTGACGCCGCTGTTCGCGGAACCGGTGATCACCGCCTCGGGGTTCGCCGGCACGCAGGTCACCTTCCAGGACCAGTGGAAAAACACCTGGTCGCTGGCCCGGGTGCGCCCCGGCACCGCCCGCGACATCGCAGCCCGCTACGAGGCCGGGGAGGCCTGGGGCGGGATCAACGAGTCCCCCTTCACCCTGTCCCGGCACCGGCTGCTGGTGGCGGACGCAACGGCCCGGCTCGACGGCCGCCTGGGCGGTGGGAAGCAGGTCCGGGCCGCCATGCAGGCCCCCTGGAGCGCATGGAAGAACGTCCCGGAAGATTTCGAGGTGGTCTCGGGCGGGATCGAAGCCGGCGACAGGCGCGGGCTGCTCGTCGCCGGGCGGCGGCTGGAGCTGCTTCCCGCCGCCCGGGCGCTGAGAGCCGGGCTGGCCACGGAACTGTTCGGCGCCGCCACCGGTACCTTCGTCACCTGCCTGGCGCGCGGGAATCAACTGCTGGGCCTGAGCGCATCGGCCGAAGGCCTGATCCGGATCCCCGGATCCCTGGGTGGGCTCTGGTGGCCGGGCCTGGACGCGGTGACGCGATCCTGGGTTGGGAATCTTCCTGCTCTCCCCGATGATCCCGAACCCGGGGACGTCACCAGTTGGACAGTTGATTCGCCGCAGGTGACGGAGACCACGAGGCGCTGGTGCGAGCGGGTCCTGGACGCCGGGCCCGGCGTCCTTTCCTCGCCGCTGCTGGCGAAGGACACGGCCTGGCTCAAGGCGGCCGGGGCACCCTTCGCCTCCCGGCTGCTCACTGATCTGGCGGAGGCCACGACGCGGGGCCAACGCCGGTTCGACGGCACCTGGGCGCAGGACTCGGATGCCCTGGCCCGGGCCTGGTTGCGGCTCAGCGAGTATTGAACTGACACGAAAACAAGCGGAGGGGCCAGACCCATCCAGCCACAGGCCCCTCCTCCAGGACGCACCCCCGCGTCACTTACGCCGTGGGTCCGACGCGGTCTCCCGTCCGTTTTCCGGTGCCGATGGCGCCGGAAAACGGACGGGAGAACCAGAATCGGCCCCCGGCTCGCTGCCGTTCAGGTTCCTTTCCGAAGATCCACCGGTTCCCGTGTGAACCACCGGTGCACCCGCGAGGACGGTCGACGGGCCACGCATGGCGACCACCCCCATGGCGACCATGCACGCACCCCACGTGTCGGCCTGTTTCCCCATCCCTGAATCCCCCTGAACTCACTCGCGTGAATCGGCAGCGCGTTGAAGCTATCAGGAAAACTTGTCCTCCGAAAGGACGACAATAACCGGTTACTTGCCGAACGGCCAAGCGGTTGGAGGGGCGGGATTCCTCGGGCAGAGCTGAATCCCACCCCCCACAGGGGGCGCGACGCGCCATTGCGCCGCCTGCCGCGGGGGGACGCGGCTCTTCACCCCCAGGGCGCACAAGGCGCCCCGTTCCAGTGGCTCACCGAGGAGCCGGAATCATTGGTTGAAATCATTTTCCCGGGACAGGATTGGATCGTCATGGTCGCGGGCAGTTCCCGCTCCTCCCGGGGATTTCAATTCCCGATCGTCACGGTTCAGGGATTCCACGCGTCATCCGAGACGGCTTCCCGTCGGGGATGAATTGCGCGGGATAATTCTGACCCAGCGGGGAAAGGGATGGCACCATCCGCCGGGCAGACCCCGGGTGCGCGTTTGCACTGGATTATTCACGTTTCGCACCCGGCATTGCCTTTCCCCGGGAAAGATGGCATTGACCCGGGCAAGAGCCCCTGCCGGGCCTTTTTCCCGCACCCCCGGACCACCGCACCGGGACGGGGCGAGAAAATATCTGCGTTCCGGAGAAACCCCGGGTTGGATGCCGCGACGACACCGGACCGGGTCATTTCCGGTCCTCCCGTTTTCCTGCGGGGTATCCGGCGCACCTGCCGACCAGCGCGCCAGCCACCGCGACCACGCCCAGCAGCCCCGCCACCAGGCCAGGCTGGGCCGGTTCCTCGGTATTCGCGCCCTGAGATCCCGGGGTGCCCTGCCCCTGCTGGTTGGATACGAGCGTCCAGGGGGCCGTCCCCGGGGAGACGGGCACGGCCCGCTCGCCATTTCCAGGGAGGAGAAACCAGAACAATTCGGCCGCGGCCTCCTGACGCACACCGGAAGCCGGGGAATCGTTCGCCACGGAAACCGGAAGAAGAAAAGAATTTTCCCAGGAGTGAACCCTTCCGCCACTCACAAGGAAAGCGCGCTCCCCTTTCTGGATTCCGGAAGAGTTCGTTTCCCACCCGTCGCGGGACGCCTGCCCCACCGAGGCCACGCCGGCCCGAAGGTTCGATACCGGCAGATGGTTTTGGAAAACGTCGCCCTCATCGCCACCCACCCGGGGGGATTGAATGCTCGGAGAGACGCGAACAACGTTCCCGGATGCGAGTCTTTCCCCGGTATCCACGGGATTCAACCACAGATCCAGCCGGCTTCCCGAGACGGTAGATTCCCCATGCCGTTCCGCCTCCCCCGGAGCGATCCTGCTCTCGGTGACGACCCACGTCCCGACAACCGAAATTGCAACCAGAACACCGGCCGCGATCATTCCCGGAAGGCCACCGGATCTGCGGACATTGCGTTTGCCCCCGAACTTCAACCCGCCCCCATCTCTCCAAGGAGTTGAAACTTTGAACGGCACACACCTTAACAGAAGTTATCCGTTTCCGCACGGGCGACGCTTGAAAACTCTGGCCGTTCGCCCAGGAAACCCCGTGTTTTCGGCCCGAAAGTCAATCTGGAGGAGCGACAGCAATGAGCAAATATTTTGCTCATTGCCTGTTGAATGGGAAATGACTGGGGTTTTTACGAAGACATGGGCCAAAGCGCACGGACGTCGACGAATGACTGGATCGATTGCCCGGCCCTGATGAACTCCGGAGCCGAATACGTGATCCCATCAGTGGGACCAGCCTCAACCGTCGGCCCTGACGTTCGGGGTGCCGGTCCTGGCCCGGCCGCCCGCCGTGCAGCCGGATTCCACGAGGAACACGGTCTCGGCCGGGACCGTGCTGGCGGCGTCGTTGCTTGTAGGTCACGGTCCGGCAGTCGGTACGCCAGGTCGCGTTCCAGCGCAAAGGGGTGTGGTTGGGAAACCGGTGCAGGGTCACCTCGCCCGGTTTGACGGCCAGGGTGGGGCCGGGAACGGATCGTCGATCACCCATCGGCCGCTCATCCCGGTCTGATTCCAGACGTGGGTGGCGCCGCCGGGCAGAAATCCCCGGCATCGCACGATGTACCGCGCACCCGCGCAGGCGTAGCGGTTCGGCGGGTTTCCCTCATCTCCATCTTTGGCACATCGATGAAGAACAAGATTCCGATGCGACATCCGGGAAAACTCTCGTTGTCGTTTCCAAAGCGATCGGGCCCCGATCCCAGAGGGGATCGGGGCCCAATCAGCACAGGCGCGGGATCAGGAGCCGGTCTTCGGCAGACCCGGTTTCACCGGAACGGGCTTGGCCGGGGTCACCGTGGAGGTCGGGGTGACCGAGGGACTCGGCGTGGGCGCGGCCGGGACGTCGCAGACGGGCACCTTGACCTCGCCGGTGAATACGGCGGTCTTGGCGTCGATCCGTTTCCAGCCCTCCGGCATCGGGCCACCGAACTCGTGGCCGTCCTGGGCGGTGGCGGTGACAGTGACGTTCACCTTGCCGTCAGCGACCTTGATCTCCGGTTTGCCGTAGGTGACCCCGGGGGTTTCGGCCACCTTGACGGTGGGCTGCGACGGGGTCGTGGAACCCGGTTTGCAGACGCCGGGATCGATGGTGGGCGCCACGGGGAGGTCACACGCGAGCTGGGTGATGGTCTTGGTGTAGGTGACCACACCGTTGACGACTTTCCAACCCTCGGGCAGCTTGTCGGTGTCGATCCGGTAGCCGGGTTTCGCCGTGGCGGTGACGACGACGGTGACCTGGCCGTTGCTGCTGGTGACCTGGGGTTCGCTGTAGTCGATCTCGTCGGTGTCCTCGACACCGGTCACCGACGGCGGCACCGGGGTCGTGGAGTCGACGGGGCACACCTGCGCACCGACGGTGGGAATCACGGGGGTGACGGTCTTCACGCAGTTCGGCTGGGTGATGGTGGTGGTGAAGGTGTAGGTGCCGTCACCGTTGGCCTTCCAGCCTTCCGGCAGGTGCTGGTCATCGATCTCCTTGCCCGATGCGGGGGTGGCGGTGACCTCGACGGTCACCTTGTCACCGGAGGTGGTGAGCTTCGGGGTGGAATAGGTGATGCCGTCGGTCTCGCCCACCTTGACGGTGGGTTCGGAGGGCTCGCTGGAACCCGGCTTGCACACGCCGGGGGTGACCTCGACCGGGGCCAGCTTCGGGTTCACGTGGTTGGTGAGGGAAACCTCGACGGTCTTGAGGCCCTCGACGGTGACCTGGGCGCTGTTGGCGTCGGGAACCCCGTCCTTGACGCCCTGACCCGAGAACACCGGGTCGCCGTAGTCGATGTCGCCACCGGCGGGAACCTTCTCGGTCAGGGTGACCACGGTGCCGTTCGGGACGTTGTTGAGGGTTTCGAGGGTGCCGTCGGCCTTCACAGCCAGCTCGCCACTACGCGTCTGGTCCTTGTACTGGTAGGACCAGGCCACCGGGTAGGTGGTGTCGCCGGAGACCTGGCCACCCACGACCGTCTTCTTCACGGCGAGATGCCCGACGGTGTCACCGGAGCCGGTGCCGCCGCCCGAGACGTTCTTGACCGCAGTTGCCGTGTTTTGTTCAGCATCCACGGTGGCCTTGTTGGTGTATTGCGCCCCGGGGGCGATGGGCCCCTCGGTCTTCACCCGCATGTCGAAGATGAAGATCCGGTCGGACTGGAAGTTCTGGCCCTTGTTGTCGATGACGGCCTTGACCACATTCTTGTCCTCGTCGTGGGTGAGGGTCAGCGACGGGGTGGTGGAGTTGTCGATTTTGTGGAGGCAGCTCGGGGCATAGGTTTCGTTCCAGCACTCCGGAGTGTTGGGAATCCAGTAGATGTTCGGGCTGCCCTCGGCCAGAGTCAATTTGGTGCCCTCCACCCGGTAGGTGTCGGTGATGGTCATGCGGGAACGGTCGGCGACCTTGGAGCCGGGAATCACGATCCGCCAGTGGATGGCGGTCTGGTCATCGCCGGGGAACCAACCGGACTTGGAGGTCACGGTGGGAAGCGTGGGGTTGTAGCCGATGCCCTTCTGCCCACCGGGAAGCGGCACCTCGGCCTTGACACCGTTACGGAGGACGAAGGTGAGCTTGTCCGCATCGGTGCGCTTGACCACCTGGGCCCGCACCCACAACGATCCGCCGACGTTGTTCTTGCCCTCGACGTTGGCGTTCAGGGTGCAGGTGACCTCGCCCCTCGCCACCTCGCAAGTGCCGTAGGTCAGCGGATCGCCGTCCTTGCCCTTCAACTCGAAGCTTCCGACGGTGCCGTCAAGTTCCCCGGGCAGGCCGAGTTTGAAGGTGTCCCCGGCTTTTCCGGTGCCGTCGGGAATCCTCCAGTTCGCGTCGATCCTGATGCCGGTCCAGAGGTAGAGCTTGGAACTCTCCTCGTCGATCCTCGTGATGCGGATGCTTCCCGGATCGATGGCGTCCACCTCGGTGGCCTGCGCAGCAGGACTCCCGACGACCAGACCGGCCACGCCGATCAGGAATGCGAACAGGAAAGCCATCGGCCTCCACTCGCTGCGAGGTTTGGTTCTCTTCAACACGTAGTTTCCCTCCCAAATCATGCTTGTACTTCTTGTCCTCCGATCGGCTGACCATTCGGGGGCTGACGAACGTTAACACAAGTTGGTCGGGATTCACACCATTAGGACATTCGCAGGCTGGGCGGGACCCTTGCTTTCGTCACGCACAACTCCTTTCAGCAACCGGTCAGGAGCGACACCCCCGGGGTCCTCTCCGGCGCGTCACAGCCCGGAAACAGGCGTTTGAAACGCAAAGATCCGGCCGTTCGCCGTCCAGGCCCCGGGGGAACATCTCGAGAACTCGCCACAAACGACTTAGGCAACCCTCAGAAATCGTTTCGCGGAGGTTGCCGGAACGAAAGAAACGAAAGGAGATACCGCAAGGTCACCACGCAGTCGAGAACGCGGCCCCGGAAGGTTCTCCCGGCCCCGAGCACACGCGCAGCCGCCGCGGTGTGGTGCCGCCGGCCCTCGCTGCGGGCCGGGGTGGTCGTTGACTGCAAGCCCGCCCCGTTTCCGGCAGGTCCGGCCCACGGCGGCGCCGCGACTCCGGCCTACCGGGACCAAGTCTGATTTCCTGCGGGCGGGATCAGGTGGAACGCTTCACCAGGTCGTCGCAGACCTGGAGCAGCAGCTGTTTCGCATCCCCCTCAGGAAGCGGCGCCAAGTGTTGCCTCGCCAGGTCGGCGTGGCGGCAAACCTCGGCCCGCGCCTTCTCGACGACGGGATGGGCGCGCAGCACCGCCAACGCCTCCGCGAGGGCCGCGTCGTCGCTCAGGTCCCCCGCGAGAAGGTCCTTCAGGGGCTGGTCCGCTGGGTCGCGGGAGGCCTCCAGCAGCAGCGTCGGCAGCGTCGGCACCCCCTCGCGCAGGTCCGTGCCCGGGGTTTTGCCGGTGACGTCGCTGGTGATGTCGATGATGTCGTCGCTCAGCTGGAACACCAACCCGATTTCCTCGCCGTAGGCCACCAGGGCTTCCCGGATACTTTGCGGGGCGCCCGCGATCATCGCCCCGAACAGCGCGGAGGCGGCGATCAGGGAGCCCGTCTTGTCGGCGATCACCTGCAGGTAGTGTTCCAGCGGCGCCTCACCCGTCCCCGGGCCGCGGGTCTCCGCTATCTGTCCCTGCACCAGCCGGGTGAAGGTCTCCGCCTGGAGCCGCACGTAGTCGGTGCCGAGGTCCGCCACCAGGATCGACGCCTTCGCGAACAGATAGTCGCCGATCAGGATCGCGATGGAGTTGCCCCACCGGGAGTTCGCGGACGGCGCGGAACGGCGCACATCGGCCTCGTCCATGACGTCGTCGTGGTAGAGGCTCGCGACGTGGGTCAACTCCATCACGAGGGCGGCTTTGAGCAGCTGCTCCTCGTCCACCTCACCACCGAACCCCGATGCGAGATACACCAGCTGGGGCCGGAACCGTTTTCCCCCGGCAGCTATCAGGTGGCTGGCGGCCTCGGTTACGAACGGGGAGTCAGCCACGGCGACCTGCCGCAGCTGCTCCTCGAAGCGGATTGAGAGGGCTTCGATGTCGAGGGTCAAGATGACTCCAGGGGTCAGCGGATGAACTGGGCGGCTCCAGCCGCCAGATCAAGAATGCTACCCGGAACCAAACCGAGAACGATCGTCGCCACAGCGGACACGGCGACAACGATCCAGGTCCACCCGGAGGCCCCGGCCACCCTGCCCTGTTGGCCGCGTTCGGGTTCCTTGAACCACATCGCCACCACGACCTTCAGGTAGAAGAAGGCGGCCACGAGGCTCGCGATCACCGCGACCAGCACCAACCAGCCGTATCCGCCCTGCCAGGCGGCGGCGAAGACCACCAATTTGCCGACGAAACCCGCGGTCAGCGGGATACCGGCGAAACTGAGCAGGAACAGGGTCATGACCCCTGCGACGAACGGGCTGGTCCGTCCCAGCCCCCGCCAGGCGGCGATCCCGTTCGCCTCTCCCCCGGCGCGCCGGACCATCGTGATGATCCCGAACCCACCGAGGGTCGCGAAGCCATAGGCCAGCAGGTAGAAGGAAATCGACCCGACCGACGAGACACCGCCCTTGGCCGTGGCACCCACGGCGGCGACGAAACCCGCCAGGATGAACCCGGCGTGGGCGATCGAGGAGTAGGCCAGCAGGCGTTTGATGTCCTGCTGCACCAGGCCCACCACCGCACCGACCACCATGGTCGCCACCGCGACGGTGGCGATGATCGGCTGCCAGTCCCAGCGCGCCCCACCCAGGGCCACGTAGAACACCCGCAGCAGCGCGGCCACGGCGGCCGTCTTGGTGGCGATCGACATGAAACCGGTCACTGGGGTCGGGGCGCCGGTGTAGACATCCGGGGTCCAGGTGTGGAACGGTACCGCACCCACCTTGAACAGCAGCCCGACGGCCAGCATCACCAGGCCGGCCAGCAACAGCACCGGCGGAGACTCATCGGTGACGATGGCCTGCGCCACACCGGCGTAGGAGAAGGTACCCGCGTAGCCGTACAGCAGCGCCACACCGAACAGGAAGAACGCAGAACTGAACGCGCCGAGCAGGAAGTACTTCAGCGCGGCCTCCTGGCTCAGCCAACGGCGGCGCCGCGCCATCCCGGAGAGCAGGTACAGCGGCAGGGAGAAGATCTCCAGGGCGACGAACAGCGTCAGCAGGTCGTTGGCGGCCGCGAACAGCAGCATCCCGAACAGCGCGAACAGGATCAGCGGGAAGATTTCGGTGTGTTCGCGGTGCTGGCGTTCGGCTTCCCGCTCCAGCGGCGACCCCGGTACGGTGGCGGCGGATGCGGCGAAGGCCGACACCCCGCCCGCGACGGCGCGTTCGGCGAACAACACAACCCCGCCCAGGCCGACCAGCAGCAGCAGCGACCAGAAGAAGTACGTCGGCCCGTCCACGGCGATGCTTCCGGGAGCGACAATCTTGAAGTCCCCACCCACCCAGTTGTACGCGGTGAACCCCATGGCAGCGAGAACCGTCAGTATCGCCAGCCCCGTCTGCGCGGGGTAGCGGTACTCGCGGGGAACCACGGCCTCGAGGAGCACCCCCAGGGTGGCGCCGACCAGCAGCACGATCAGGGGTGCCTCGAGCATCCACTCCATGACCGGAACGGTGATCTCAAGCGGGCTCATCAGTTCTCTCCCTGGATCGTGGGGGCGGGATCGGTCTCGCCGACGGTTTGCATCACATTGCGTGCCGCATCATCGGCCACCTGGAGCAGAGGCCTCGGGAAGAAACCGAAGAAGATCAGCAGCACCAGCAACGGCGCCACCGCGAGGCGTTCACGCAGGTTCAGGTCCGTGGAGACGTGTTTGCGCACGTCGTCGGGCACGGGACCGGTCATGGTTCTCTTGTAGACGGTGAGCACGTAGGCCGCGGCCAGCACCATTCCGAGGGTGAGCACCGCGGTGTGCACCGGGTAACGCTGCCAGGAACCGGCCATCACCAAGAACTCCGAGACGAAGCTGGACATGCCGGGCAGGGCGAGCACCGACAGTCCCGACAGCAGCAGGAAACCGGCCAGCACCGGAGCGGTTTTCTGCACCCCGCCGTAGGCCTCGATGGCGGCGGTGCCGCGGCGTTTCACGA
>ERZ773079.309-NODE-309-length-33207-cov-20.472189_pt1 | contig 33207 bp, 40 predicted proteins | sample MGYA00511355_ERZ773079 | MGnify/ENA primary metagenome ERZ773079 (study PRJEB29015, sample SAMEA2737979) | human oral metagenome | biome: human oral; feature: human-associated habitat; material: dental | place: China | collected 2117 ... | reverse complement strand
CATGGCAATCAAAGAGACGATGGCGGGTGTCGCCTATGACGGGCTTTTCGGCGGCGCAGAGGTCGAAGTTCTCACGCGCAACGTAACGCTCGCATCCGGGCAGAACGTGAAACGCGGAACGCTGCTCGGCGTTACGGCAGGTAAGTACACAATCGCTGCAAAGGGCAGCAAAGCCGTTGCAATTGCAGCTGAAGATATCAACGCGGAAAGCGCTGATACCGTCGGAACGGCATACATTACGGGCTATTTCAACCGTGAGAAGCTGATTGCGGCATCCGGCGACACGGTGAGCGCACACGAAGAGGAGCTGCGCGACGCGGGGATTTTCCTCACGTCCATGAAGTAAGGAGGAGCAAGATATGGCTATTGGAATGAAAGATACAATTTCGCTGATGCAGGCAATGGAGCGCATCAAGCCGCCGGCAACCCTATTGGTTGACACGTTTTTCCCGCAGATTCCGACTACAGCAGTCACCTCAAAGATTGCCGTAGAGTATCGCAAGGGAGGGCGCCGTCTTGCGCCGTTCGTGGTTGAGGGTGGGCATGGCATCAACGTCACGCGCGGCGGTTCGACCGTAGACATCTACGAGCCGCCGATGGTTGCCCCGCGCCGCACGGTGCGCCCGGAGGACATTGAGCAGCGCGGTTTTGGTGAGACGGTCTATTCGACCAAGACACCCGCGCAGCGCGCAACAGAGATTCAGGCGAACGACCTTGCCGACATGCAGGCGATGATCATGAACCGCAAGAATCAGATGGCGGCGGAGATTCTGACGACGGGCGCATACACGATCAACGGCTATGCAGATGACGGCACGACGGTGAAGACAGCGAAGATTGCATTTGACTGGAATCAGAAGATCACACCGTCGACTGCGTGGGACCAGCCGAACGCAAACATTTACAGCGACCTGCGGAATGCATCCTCTCTCATTCAGGAGAATGCGGGCATGGTGCCAACCGTCGCAATTGTCGGCAAGAACATTGCAGACTATATGCTCGGCAACAATGAGATTATGAAGTGGCTTTCCGTTCCGTCGAATGCGAATCTCTCTATTGCGAGCATTCAGCCGCGCATCGAGAGTCCGCAGGTCGCTCGCATCGGTCTCATCCAGTCGCTGAACCTCGAGGTATACAGCTACATGGAGACCTATACGAACGACGCGGGCAAAACCGTTCCCTTCCTCGGCGAGAATGACGTCATCATCGGCGTGCCGGGGCGCGGACGTCAGCTCCACGGCGCAGTTACGCTCATCAATGACACGGAAACGGGGTTTGAGACCTATTCGGGCCTTTACGTTCCGCAGTATGCTGCGTCCAAGTCGGCGAACACGATGAGCCTCACACTGTACAGCCGCTTCCTGCTCGCCCCCGAGTTCGTGGACGACTGGGCATACATCAAGGCGAAATGAGGTGACAGGCGATGAAGGTTGTTGTAACGAACGGCTATGTGACCGTCGGCAGTATTCTGCATGCTGCCGGGGTAGAACTTGACCTACCTGACGGTACCGCGAAGAACCTCCTTATGGAGGGCGTCATCTCCCTTCCTGACATGATTATGCATGCACAGGCACAGGATGAAGAGAACACGGGAGCACAGCAGCAGGACGGAGAGGATGCAGGGGCAGAGGACACGGACCTCGCACCTGCCGAACTCCCTTCTGTGGACCCTGCGGCCGCCGCGAAAAAGACGCGCGGAAAAAAGGCATGAAAACTTTTCGGGAGCAGGCCGCAGATGACCTCGGAGTGTTCCTGAATCTGGATGAGTTCGCCGAAATGCACACCGTTAACGGGATGGCGGTGCAGGCAGTCCTTGAGGGGCTGACAACGAAAGAATATGTTCAGCGTACCGGGCGCAGCGCATCATTCGAGGGAATTGATGCGCGCACCTTGGTCCTGCATATTCGTAAATCCGATATTCCGCCGGTTGCGCATGGCAACGTGATTGAGGTCAATGGCGAGATGTACCGCATTGATGATGTAACCGACGATATGGGCATCCTGACACTGACGATGGAGGCGGGGGCGATATGAGTGTAGAGATTGACGCACAGGATATCGAAAAAGCAATGAAAGCGTTGGAGCAGGTGCCGCATACCGTAGAGCGTGCAGCAGCTGCGGCGCTGAACCGTGCCGTCGTTGCAGGAAGAACGGCGGTATCAAAAGGGATACGCGAGCGGTATACACTCAAAGCGACTGACATCAAAGAGCAGGTGCGCATCAAACGTGCAGCGCGGAACCGTCTAGATGCAGAGGTCACGGTCACAGGCACACCCGTTGACCTGACAAAATTCCGCGTACGGATTTCTGGCAGAGGCATCTATGCGCAGGTCAAAAAAGGGGGCGGCGGCACGTTGCGGCGCTCCTTTTTTATGGCCGTGGGAAAGGCGGGCCTTTATCACAGATCGTCGAAATCGCGCCTGCCGATTCAGCGTGAGTTTGGACCATCTGTTCCGCAGATGGCGGGTGAGATAAATGTCAGCAGAGGAGTAGAGGAACGTATGCAGGCGGTGTTTCGCGAGCGTCTTGCCCGTGAAGTCGCATATAGAATGGAGAATATGGAATGACACCGATTGGATGTGCGCGCGCATTGGCGGACTTCCTGCAAAAGCATTTTGACGCAATCGGCTATCGCCCGATTGATGAAAAAATCGCAGGGAACAAGATCACCATCCGCGACGGCTTTTTGCCGAAAGCGACGACCAACGAAGAGAAGAAAAAGCAAGACCCGCATATCGTCATCCGTCCCGTAGAGGTCATGGATACGCAGGAGGGGTCAACAATAACCTTGCAGCTCCTCATGATGACATACAGCGCCGACATGGAGAAAGGCCACCTTGACCTCTACCACATGGCGGAAATCGTGCGGCAGGCGGTGGAGCAGCAGACCATCATCGGAGAGATGTATATGCTCCAGCTGCCCGTAAAGACCCTGATACCGGAGGAGCAGCCGTGGCCGGAATGGTGGGCGTATATGGAGCTGACCTATACGCTTGGCCGTCCCGGGCGTGGATTTAACCAATACTTGATGAATTGAGGTGTGACTATGGCAAAGAAAAATGATGAGACCGAAGTCAAGGAGCAGGACACGCAGGAGACCGTAAATGCTGATGTGCAGCAGGTCATGTATATCGGTCCAAGCGTACCGCGCCTTGGGCTTGTGCAGAACCGCGTATACATTGGCAATGCGGACGATGTGCTTGCGCCGATCAAGGATAAATATCCGCTCGTCATGCAGCTTGTTGTCCCAGTAGAGGACAGCATGCGGGCGCGGGCGGATGTGAACACGCCGGGGACGGCGTGCTATATGGCGGCACATCAGATTGCAGGAGGTGAAGGGTAATGGCAGGATATAAGCATGGTATTTATGGGCAAGAGGTGCCGACCTCTCTTGTACCGATGACACAGATCGGCGCAGGGCTTCCCGTCGTGTTCGGAACGGCGCCAGTGCATCTGGCGGTGGATGCGGCAAAACCGAACACGCCTATCCTCTGCTACAAGTATGATGAGGCAGTGGCGGCGCTTGGATATTCCGACGACTGGGAGACGTACACACTCTGCGAGTTCATGAAGTCGCAGTTTGCGCTTTACAATGTTGCGCCGGTGGTCTTTGTGAACGTCCTCGACCCCGCAAAGCACAAAAAAGCCGTTGCGAATAAGACCGTCAATCTCACCGAGCGGGTCGGGAAACTTGCTGCAGCGGTCATCCTCCCGACGCTGAAAGTCAAGAAAGCAGCAGCAGGGCAGCCGCTTACCGCAGGGGTTGACTATACGGCGACCTATGGCGGAGACGGTGCGCTTGTGATTACGGCGCTTGCGGGCGGTGCCGCGCAGGATGCGGCAATGCTCTATCTTGACTATGATGAGGTCGCGCCGGAGAAGGTCACGGAGGAGGACATCGTCGGCGGTGTTGACACGCAGACGGGCGCATATTCTGGCCTTGAGCTTGTGGCACAGGTCTATCCGAAATTCGGACTGATTCCAGGCATTATCCTCGCACCGGGATGGTCACACAGCAGCAAGGTTGCGGCGGTCATGGTCGCAAAGTCCACGCGCATCAACGCGCGCTTTGAGGCGATTGCCATTGCGGACATTTCGATTAAGGACGTCAAGAAGTACACGGATGTGAGTGCGTGGAAGCGGAAGAATAACTTCGTAGACCCGCAGCTTGTCACGTGTTGGCCGAAGGTATCGCTCTCTAAGACGCAGTACCACATGTCGACACAGCTCGCAGGCGTGATTTGTGCAACCGACGCGAAAAATGACGATGTGCCGTATAAATCCCCGTCGAACGAAGGCATCAAATGTGATGCAACGGTTGTCGATGGCGGAGCAGAGGTCTTGCTTGACGTAGAGACCGGCGCATATCTCAACGGGCAGGGCATTGTCACCGCAATCAACGAGGGTGGTTGGCACGCATGGGGCAACCGCATGAGCTGCTATCCGGGCAACACCGATGTCAAGGACAGCTTTATTCCGATTCGCCGCATGTTCTGCTGGCTCAACAACACATTGATCACAACGTTCTGGAACAAGATCGACGACCCGATGAACAAGCGCCTAATCGCGACCATTGTCGACAGCGCGAACATCTGGCTGAATGGTCTCACGGCGCGCGGGTACATTCTCGGCGGGCGTGTGGAGTTCCGCGAAGATGAGAATACAACAACGGAGCTCATGGACGGCATCCTGCGATTCCATGTGTATTTTTCGCCGCCGTCGCCTGCGCGTGACATCGAGTTCGTACAGGAATATGACCCCGTATACATTAAGACGCTGTTCGGGGATTGAGGAGGGAGCGTAAATGGCTTATAACGTAGTACGGGACAAGCTGACCGATTATGCCGTATTTAAGGACGGAAAAATCATGCTTGGTACAGCAGATATTGAAATGCCAAGCATCGAATATCTGACGGACACAATCAAGGGGCCGGGAATTGCGGGCGAAGTTGACATGCCGACGATGAGCATGACGAACTCCATGGAGGTCAAGATCAACTGGCGCACGATTAACGAAGACCTTACGGATCTCATGGCGCCGCGTGCGCATGACCTCGAGTTCCGCGGGGCGCAGGCGAACTATGACAGTGCAACAGGGCGCATTCAGCAGGTCCCAGTTATCGTCAAAGTGCGCGTTCTGCCGAAGTCTGGAGAACTCGGAAAGTTCGAAACAGGGGCAACAACAGGTTCAAGCAACACAATGGTTTGCGTCTATCTCAAGGTGACCGTCGGCGGTGTGACCCGTGTTGAGATTGACAAGTTCGCGCGTGTGTTCCGCATCAACGGAACGGACTTCATGGCGGAGATTCGCTCTGCACTTGGACTGTAAGAAAGGAGAGCGTATGAAAATCGAATTGACGAAGCCTGTCACCTACAAAGAGCAGGAGTATAAAGAGCTGGACATCGATCTCGATGGGCTGAATGGCATCGACCTGATGAAGGCAAACGCTGCACAGCGCGGGAATCCGGATAATGTCGTTCCGGCGCTGTCGATGGGGTATCAGGCACAGGTGGCGGCACTCGCCGCCAAGGTGCCCGTCGAGGTAATTGAGCGCCTCGCCGCGCCTGACTTCGTAAAAGTCACCATCGAGGTACAGCGTTTTTTGCTCGGCAGGGACTGATTGACCTTGAGGGTGGGAAAAGTCCGATTGCGTTGATTCGCGGCACAGTACTCTCACTGTCGCAGGCTACATACACCTCTGCTGAATTCTGGTTGTCGCTGACAATAGCAGACCTATATGAGTGGGGGGAAGAGGTCCGCCGGAGGACGGAGAAATAAAAAAGCACTTGCTCACAGCAAGTGCTTTTTATCATGGAATTATTTATATTCTGCGTTCCGGATGCTTCTCGAAGTATACTTTTTGATATTTGATGTACTGCTGGACGGAGAATACAACACCGACCGAGCCGAGGACAATGAAAACGAGGAGCGGCGGCGTTGAAAGAACAGTAATCAGCACATTATGCGCGCCACTGAAAAGCGCGACCACAAGACAGAAGAGCAGAAATAATGTCATAAGAATCCAACGAAAGAAGGAGTTCAATGCATCAAACATAACAGCACCTCCGCATCTCAATCTGTATATACAAATTATACCATATGAAAGGAGGCGGGTCTATGGGAAAACTGATGGAAATTGCCTTTTCGATCGGCGGGAAACTTGGCTCGACGTTCACTGGCTCGACACAAAAAGCATCGAAATCCCTTGCACAGCTGAAAACTGAGGCGAAGAAACTGGAAGCGGCGGTCAAGGAGACCGAGCGCGCACAAAAGCTGCTGAATCAGTCTTTTGAGAGTGGATTCACGAGCGAAAAAGCATATGCAACAAACATGGCGGCAATGAAAAAGAACCTCATAGAGTACAACAGCGCACTGATCAAAAACGCTGATTTGCGTGCAAAAGCAGCGGGGGCGAACATTGGGGAGCAGGCGGACGGGAAAAACGGCGGAATGCTATCCAAGGCGATGGGTGTAGCCGCAAAGGCAGTTTCATTCGGTGCGATTGCAGGCGGGATTCAGTCTGCTGTTGGTGCGGCCGTAGATTTTGAGTCTGCGATGGCGGACGTGCGCAAGGTTGTTGACTTTGACACACCGCAGCAGTTCAAAGATATGCAGCAGGATATTCTAAAGCTGACGCGCACCCTACCGATGACGGCAGAGGACATTGCAAAGATTGTCGCCTCGGGCGGACAAGCTGGCATTGCAAAAGAAGACCTGATCGGTTTTGCGGAATCTGCTGCAAAAATGGGCGTTGCGTTTGATGTCACCGCCGAGCAAGCGGGCGACATGATGGCAAAATGGCGCACGGCGTTCAAGATGAATCAAGATGAGGTGGTTACACTCGCCGATAAGATCAACTACCTCGGAAATACGACAGCAGCATCTGCGCCGCTCATATCAGAAGTCGTGACGCGAATTGGACCGCTCGGTGAGGTCGGTGGTGTCGCATCAGGGGAGATAGCCGCTCTCGGTGCGTCTATCGTTGGAACGGGAACATCGTCAGAGATTGCCGCGACTGGAATAAAAAATCTCGTTCTTGGAATGAGTGCGGGAGAAGGTGCCACAAAAGCACAAGCCGCAGCGTTTGCATCACTCGGCATGAACGCCAAAGACGTGGCGAAACGAATGCAAGTTGACGCAAAGGGGGCAATTCTCGACGTCATGAAGGCCTTACAAGGGATTGATGCGGACAAACAATCGGCAACCTTGCAAGATCTCTTTGGGAAAGAGTCAATCAGCGCAATTGCACCGCTTTTGAGCAACCTTGAGGGATTGGAGGAGAATTTTAATAAGGTTGGAGATGCAGCGCAATACAGCGGGTCCATGAATGCAGAATTTCAAGCACGCTGCGAGACCACAGAAAACTCACTCCAACTTATGAAAAATGCCGCAAGCGAACTGGCAATTAACCTTGGAAGCGTATTACTGCCGTACATCAAAGACGGAACCGAGGCGGTCAGCAAATTTGTACATGGGCTTATCGAGTGGGGACAGAAGCACCCTGGGCTTGTTGCGGGGATGGCGGAGATGGCCAAAATACTCACGGTGATGCTCATTGCCTATAAGGTCGGCGCGGGAATCTCGGCGCTGTCTATGGCGCTCAAAGCAGCGAGCCTGTCAACACGCGCCATGACGCTCGCGCAAACGGCGCTGAATATAGCAATGAGCCTGAACCCTGTCGGCCTTGTCATCATGGGGATTGTCGCCCTGATTGCCATTGGTTACGAACTCTATACGCATTGGGAGGAGGTCAAAGCTTTTTTTGTCAGTCTGTGGGAAAGCCCGGCAGGTGCAATCCTATCTTTTATGGGCGGACCGATTACAGCGCTGATCTACATAGGAACGCTCATCATTGCGAACTGGAATGCGGTCAAGGCGTGGTTTACGCTCCTTTGGAATGACCCTGCGGCGGCAGTTACGCAGTTTGTCGATTTCTTAAAGGAGAAGCTTGGGACAGGAATCGAGTGGGTCAAAGAGAAGTGGGAGGGCCTGAAAGAGGTCCTGTCTCATCCGATTGATGCGGTGGTCAATTTTATCAGCGATGGGGGCGGTGCATCCGCATCCGGCGTTGATATATCAGCAAATGCGCGCGGCGGCATTTACGGTCAAGGTGCATTCCTGACCACATTCGCGGAAAGCTCACCCGAGGCGGCAATCCCGATTGACGGTTCAGCGCGGGCCGCTTCCCTCTGGCGGCAGACAGGAGAGATGATGGGCCTAATGCCGCAGGGCGGAGGTGTCAGCCTTTCCATCTCCGCGCCAATCACAATCAACGGAAACGCAGACGGAGCAGCCGTTGCGCAGATACAGCAGGGGATTGATGCGGCGGTAGAGCGTGCGCTTGCACGCATTCAGCATGAGAGGGGGCGCGTCAGCTTTGCCTAAGAAATATACAACAGTATCCGGCGACAAATGGGATATGATTGCAAAAGAACAGATGGGAAGCGAACGCTATACATCTGTTCTCATGCATGCAAATCCAGACCATTTGGAGACGGTCATATTTCCGGCGGGAGTTGTCCTGCTCATCCCGGAGATCACCGCGCCAACGCCGAATAGTCTGCCGCCGTGGAGGAGATAACGCATGAATGCGCGCAAAATCAAAGTGAAGGTACTCTACAATGCAAAGGATATTTCAGAGGACCTTGCGCAGCATCTGAAATCCATTAACTACAATGACGTAATGAGCGGATATGCAGACGATGTAAGTCTGACACTCGAGGATATGGCGGAGCTGTGGGAGGGAGACTGGCTGCCGGAAAAAGGGGCGACAATATCCATCAGTATTATATCGGAGGATTGGACGGCAGAGGGAGAACGTCAGCTTGATCTCGGTGCCTTTGAGATTGACGAAATCGAGATAACAGGCCCGCCGCATGAAGTCAAGATAAAAGCGGTATCCGTCCCCGACAACAACACACTGCGCGGCGTGGAGCGAAACCGCAGCTGGGAGAAAACAAAGCTGTCAGTCATTCTCCGCGACATCGCAGCGGGGGCAGGCATGGAACCCTATTATAGCGTTGCCGATGACCCAGAGCTCGACCGAGCTGAACAGACAGAGGAATCAGACCTTGCATTTATGCTCCGCATCTGCAAAGACGAAGGACTTGCGCTGAAAATCGCAGACGGTAAAATCATTATTTTCGATGAAGCAGAATACGAACAAAAAGAACCCGCTGTGACAATACTGCGCGAGGGGGAAAACGTCAAAGGTTATCAGATTCGAACAAAGACGCGGGACATATATAAGGCATGCCGCGTCAAATATGCCAACACAAAAAAGGGCATCAAAATCGAATATACATATACGCCGGATGAGAATAAGCAAGGAAAGGTGTTGCAGGTAAATGAGCAGGTTGAGAGCATTGCCGCCGCTGAAAAACTTGCCAAAAAGAAACTGCGCGAGAAGAACTGCGAAGAGACAACCGTAGCTTTGACACTGATGGGAACGTTCGAACTGTTGGCGGGGAATACGGTCACGCTCAAGGGATTTCATGCGTTTGACGGCAAATACATCATCACAAAGGGAAGTCATAGCATCGGCGGCGGCTACGGGCTGAATATCGATCTTAGGAGGTGCCTTGATGGCTACTGACCCGCATATCAAAAATATCATCCGTATGGGGCGTGTCTCCTCGGTGCATCCCGCCAAGATGGCGGTCAAGGTCGTGTTTGAGGACAAAGACGATCTTGTTTCTGACATGCTCCCCGTACTTGTGCGCGGGAGCAGCAAGAATCGCGACTATTGGTTGCCGGATGTCGGAGAGCAGGTCTGCTGCCTCATGCTTCCCAATGGACACAACGCAGGAATCTGTCTCGGCTCATACTACTCTGAGAGTGACCCGCCTGCAATCGCCGATGCAGAAAAGCGCCGCATAGACTTCGGGGACGGCTCCTATGCAGAATTCAACCGGGCAACAGGCGAACTGACAATACAATGCACAGGAGACATCAAAATCAACGGGAGTAAAATTTTCTTAAACTAAAAGAAAAACACTTTGCAGAATCAGAGAGGAGACAGACATGCCATCAGCAGTAAGGGACGGAGATGAGACAACAGGCGTATGCAACAAAGGTTTGCCCTGCTGTCCGCATGGCCGAACAGGTACCGTGAACGTGACGAGCGGAAATGTATTCGTCAACGGAAAGGGGCTGCATCGTCTGCATGACACAGGCCCAACGAACTGCCCACATGGCGGAACTTTTGAGAGTGTTGCGGGCAGCGCGTCTGTGTTTTGCAATGGCCAGCCTGTGACACGCGTGAGCGATGCAACCGTCTGCCAGTCTTGCGGGCAGACGGGAAGTCATAGCACAGGGAGCGGAAATGTATTTGTTGGAGGTTGATGCATGAGTATATGGGATTCGCTGCAATCTGCGCTTCGCTCCACAGTTGCAGGTGCGGGTGGACTTGGTACTCTCGGCGATATATCATTTCGCGTATCGGCGTGGGATGATATTCATACATTCGATGATCTCACACGCAGTGCAAAGAGTAGAACCGCATCGCATGAGATCATCGGGCAAAAGCCGTTGACCGAGTACCTCGGACCAGACTTGCAGACCTTGAGCCTCAAAATCAAGCTGCATGCCCAGCGGGGCGTTCATCCGCGAGACGAGGTTGAAAAGCTGATTGAATACTGCGAAAGTGGTCAGGTGCTGACATTTACCGTAGGCGGGAAGAAGATGGGGAAAAACAAGTGGCTCATCGAATCCGTTGGCGAAGCGGTAAAGTACTATGACAATAAGGGCAATATTCTTGCATCCGAGGTAGACTTGACGCTCAAAGAGTATGTTGTGGCGCAGTACCTCGAAGAACAGCAGGAAGCACAGCAGACTGGCAAAAAGAATCGATTTGCTGAATCGGTCAAAAAGACTAGAGAAATCATTGAAAGAGCAGATGCCGTGATAAAGCAGTACGGGAACATTGAGAAAGCTATTGAAAAAGGTGCGGGTGATCTGCTTGAAAAGCATATGAGAGGAGGTAAGTAATGAACGCTGAAATTGTTGCGGCATACTTGCCGGAAATCAGCTTTGCGCCAAAAACGGAAGCGGAGGAGGTTATTCAGAATGTACGGACCATCCTTACAACGCGGCGAGGTTCTGTGCCGCTTGACCGAAGTTTCGGTATGAATACGTCAATCATTGATCAGCCTGTGAATCGAATCCGCGCACTGCTCACAACGGACATTATTGAGACAGTCGAGCGGTATGAGCCGCGTGCAGAGGTTACGGCAGTAGATTTTTCAGGAGATGGAGCGGAGGGCATCATTCTTCCGCGGGTGAAGGTGGTGATACACGTATGAGCTTGCAGAATATAGATTTCGTTGAGACGGACACAGAGACAATCAAGGCGGAAATTATCGCAGAATATGAACGCATATCCGCTCGTTCTCTTGCGCGTGCTGATCCAGTGCGGCTGTTTCTGGAGAGCATCGCAAGCGTGATTGCCCATCAGAGAACATTGATCGACTACACGGGAAAGATGAATCTGCTCCTGTATTCGCGCGGTGATTATCTTGATCACATTGGCGTCTTGGTAGGAGCACGGCGCATCCAGGCAGCACCTGCAACCGCACAATTTAAGATTATGTTGTCAGCTGCGCGTCAGCATGCGGTGACGGTTCCGAAAGGAACCAGAATCAACGCATCCGGTGACGTGTTTTTTGCGATTGATCGTGACGTCATTATCCTTGCGGGGGCAACAGAGGCGACTGCCGCCGGAACATGCACATCAAAGGGCACATCCGGGAACGGATATGCCGCCGGAGAAATCAAGACCATCGTTGACCCTATTCCCTATGTGCAGGCAATCACAAATATAACCGCGTCGGATGGCGGTGCAGACGAGGAGGATGATGAAGCCTTCCGGACCCGTATACAGGAAGCGCCGGAGCATTTTAGCGTAGCGGGACCAGCGGCGGCCTATGCGTATTTCGCAAAATCTGCATCCGCACTCATTGCCGATGTTGCCGTAACAACACCGAAGCCGGGGGAGGTCAACATCTATCCGCTCCTACAGAAAGGCGTATTGCCGGGCGACGAGGTACTGCGCGAGGTGCGGGATGTGCTCAAAGCTGACGATATTCGGCCGCTGACGGATAAAATCGAGGTGTTCGCACCGGTAACCACAAGCTATAACATCGAGCTCTCCTATTACATTGACGCGGCGGATACAGCGCGGGAAGCATCGATAAAATCGGCGGTAGAGCGGTCCATTGAGGAGTACATAATTTGGCAGCGTTCTAAAATCGGGCGCGACATCAATCCGACGGAACTACAATACCGCATTCGTGCAGCAGGCGCAAAACGCGCCGTGGTTACCACACCATCATTTGCGGCGGTCGCTGATACAGCAATCGCCGTGGTCGGGACAAAGGAAATAACGTACGGAGGGATTGAGCATGGATAAAAATGTGCAAAACACAAATCTCGCCGACATCATGCCCGTAAATCTCTTGGAGCATGAGACCGTAAGGAGCGCCGCGGGGGCGATTGAGCCGCAGCTGAAAGCCCTTGTGCATGCAATACGGCTGGGTGCGGTGATTGCACGGATTGACGAACTGCCAGAGCCTATTATTGATGCGCTTGCGTGGCAGTGGCGCGTTGATTTTTATGATGCAGACATGGGCATCGAAGGAAAAAGACGTGCAGTTAAACAGTCGATAGCGATGCACCGAATCAAGGGAACGCGCCGGGCCATAGAAATGGCGCTGCGAATGGTATATGCGAGCGGCGAGGTCAATGAGTGGTTTGAGTATGGTGGAAAGCCCTATTATTTCCGAGTGCGGTTTGTGCAGCCGGAGAAAATACGCATAGAGGATGTTGAGCGCGTGATGCGTATTATCCGCGTCGTAAAAAATGAGCGGAGTTGGCTCGAGGGTATCGGCTTTATAAGGCCCGTTCGGATCAGATTGTATCATGGCGCAGCAATATCCACAGGAAAGACATATCGGCTTACATATCCGAGTGCGAAGGATACCGTATTGCACAGCGGAACATATCGAGGAATTGGGCTATCTGTGCATAAGGAGGTTATATTGCATGAGTAACTGGACAACACAGGATTTTACACGAAAAGGCGAAGAGCTCCGCGCCAAAGTTGAGGCAGGGAAATGCAAACTTACCCTTACAAAAATGAAGCTTGGCAACGGAAACGTTGAATTGAGCGAGATCAAAGGAATGGTTGATCTCAAAAGCCCGCAGCTTGTTTTCGGGATCAGCTCATGTTCAGTGAGCAAGGAAGACAGTACCATATGCGAAGCTGTTGGCATTGCATCATCTGCCAACGTCGAAAACACATTCTTGGTATCAGAGGTCGGAATCTATGCGAATGACCCTGACGTCGGCGAAATTCTCTATCTCATATGCATCGATTCGGACCCTGATAAAATGCCGAACAAGAACGCTGCGTCGCCTGTGACATTGACCTATCAATTTGACATCGTTACGAGCAACACGGCCAACGTTACCGCAGTCATATCACCGGCAGGCCTTGTGACAGCAAAGGTGTTTGATGAGCATCGTAAAAAGATACCGCTTGACCATCCGGACGGAAGCATAACGCTCCCAAAACTTGCGAAGGAAGTCCTTACAAGGATTGACGGTGCAAGCCTCAACCTCCTCCAACGCAGCAAGACCTACGCAGTAGGGGACATTGCCTATCACAAAGCCCTGCCCTCATGGGCGCGTCTCGAATGTGTCAAGGCGGGGACGACTGCCGCCACACTGCCAGACAAAATAGAACACGCGACCGAAAACGGGGGGGGTACTGATCACTGATGGATCCGTTATATGGATCCTCGACGATCTGCGCGACGGCACACCCGTCGGGGCCGTACGCGGGTCTCTCTATCTGCCGGCGGGCTACATCAAGTGCAATGGTGCGACAGTGCAGAGGGCGGACTATCCGCGCCTTGTCGAAATGGCAGACCGTCATAATCTCTGGACGGACGACACAGCCGCCAATGCGGGACTGTTCGGGCGGGGGGATGGGAGCAGTACTTTTGTGCTCCCCAACTGGACTGGTCGCATGATGCAGCTGGCGGGAGACGGCATAGGGGCGAGTGTCGCAGCTGGGCTCCCAAATATTACGGGCGAGATTGTATATTGGGGCGGTCAAGAGTTTTCCGGGAGCGGCGCGTTTGTCGGCTCTGGAAAACAAGACCAATGGGGATTGGCAGGAGCAGGAGTTGACAAAGATAACACGAGCGCACTCTTTGACGCAAGCAAGTCCAATCCCATATATGGCGCATCTGCCACGGTGCAACCGCCCGCAATCAAGTTAATCCCGATCATCAGATACTAAGGCACGCTCTGCGGCGTGCTTTTTTGGTACGCGAAAGGAGCAAATATGACAACCAAAGCAGGACAACTTATCACGGATGGCAATGCCGTCTGGATAATCGACGACGTACGCGACGGTGCGCGGGTGGGTGACATCATCCTACGCCCGACACTGCGAGATGGCTATATCAAAGCCAACGGTGCAACCGTCAAGGCGAGCGAGTATCCGCGTCTCCTTGCGTGGGTGCAAGAGGCGGGCATGACCGTCACAGCGGAGCAATACCAGACAGACTGCTCCAAGTACGTCTATGACGCGGCGCAGGACAAGCTGACCCTCCCCAACATGACAGGGCGCGTCTTGCAGGGCGGTGAGACAGTCAAGTCCGTAGAGGCGGGGGTGCCAAATATTACGGGCGAAACGGTCGAAGGATATTTGTTGTCACAACGTATGAATCAACCAACTCCATTTTCCGCAAAAGGTGTGATACATCTGGAATCAGCCACAGAAAACGGGGCGGGACCGGGAGCGGAAAAACAAAATTATGCACGCTTAAAAATTGACGCGTCTCGATCTAATCCCATCTACGGTGCGGCTGATACCGTCCAGCCGCGCGCAATCACTCTCATTGCACAGATCAAATATTGAGGAGGAACAACATGAAGACAAAAACAGTCTACGCTTACAACAGCGACGGGAAATACATCGGCGAGCGTGTCCTTGACGACACCGACCGCAGCCCGATCAGCGGCGTGTGGCAAATCCCCGGCAACATGACCGAGGATGCGCCGCCGAAAGCCAAAGAGGGATATGACCTCTACTGGCGCAGCGGGAAGTGGATACAGATCGAGCGGCCGAAGCCCGAGCCGACACCTGCACCGCCGGCGGACACCGAGCCGCAAGAGCAGGACGTGCAGCCGGTGCCGGAGACGGAGCTTGCCGTCATGGAGGGGCTGGTCGATATGCAGACACGTCTTGCGGCACTTGAGGCGAAACTGAAAGGAGGTGAGTAATATGGAAGCAGTAATATACGGCTATATGGTCGTTGCATATAGCATCCTCGTACAGGGGGGTAAATTTGCTTTGTCGCCCGACGATAACCCCAAAAACCTCAAGATTGTTTCGGAGTTGTACCGCGAAAAGGTCGCGGAATGGATCGTCGAGCACCCCGCGGGATGACATAAGCCGTCATGAGGGCATGGCGGCTTTTTGTATGCTCAGAAAGGAGCTAAGGAGCGTGGAAATTATGACACAAGTATTGCAGAGACTGCAGGAGGGGTGGGGGCTAAAACTCAGCATCTCTTGTGCTGTCTCTCTGGCATCTCATGACCATGCACAAATCTTCGCAGCGTTCGTCGCGCTCGTCTGCCTCGACCTCGTAACCAAGTGGCTGTCACTCTCTCGCAAGTGTCTCATGGACGACGGGACAGAGCACCCGACCTTCTGGCAGTCCTTCTGCGGGATTCGCCGGGCACGCCGTATGGGGTACATCCGCAGCGAGGAGATGCGCACGCGATTTACGCACAAGATACTCACCTACTTCGGCGTTGTGGTAGCGGCGCTGATGCTCGATTTTATGTTGCTCAAGACACATGCGCCTGCATTTGCGGCGACAGTTGCAATCGGTTATCTTGCACTGACCGAATTTGTCTCGATCCTTGAGAATATGCAGCAGTCGGGCGTAGAGGAGGCAGGCTCGCTTGTTGAGATCGTCCGGAAAAAGGGCGGCATTGCAAAAGGAAAGCAGTCTAACAATTCTAGCGGAGAAGGAGAGGAATAAAATGGAACGAGTACCAGTTGTTGATACCTATCTTGACATCGATCACAGCAATCTGAAAACCCGTGGTGCGACGGATATGATCGTCCTGCATCACACCGGCAATCCATACGATGATGATCTCTCTGCGGGGGAGATCAACGCATCGCATCAGGCGAAGGGGTGGACGTGTATCGGCTATCACTACGTCGTGCGCAAAGATGGCACGGTGGAGCAGGGGCGCCCGCATTGGACGGTTGGAGCGCATGCGTATGGCGAGAACAGTCATACGATTGGCATCCATGTCTGCGGCAATTTTGAGATCGGCGAACCGACGGATGCGCAGATCGAGAGCACGGCGATGCTGTTGGCCAATGTCTGTACCGACTACGGCTTGCCGATTGACCGCGATCACATCGTCGGGCATCGGGAGCTGATGGGGACGGCGTGTCCCGGCAGGAATCTCTTTGCGCAGATGGATGAGATTGTCGGCAAGGCGAATTTCTATGCGGCGCAGTGAGGAGGTGAGCGAAATGCTCCAAAAAGCAAAAGACTTTGTGGCAAAACACAAAACAGCCGCGCTGGCGATCCTGTGCATCCTGCTCGTCGGCATTGCGTATGCTGTCGGCAGACACTCCGCATCGGAGCAGACGGCGGCCGAAAAACCTGCCGTCATGACGCAGGAGCAGACGCAGGACACGGCGGCATTGCGTCAGCAGCTCGACATTAGCAAGAGCAACGCGGAGGTCCTCCAGCGGCGTCTTGCAGAGGTACAGGCGGGACAGCGTGCGCCGGCGGCTACATACTACGTGCAAGCCCCGACCGTCGAGCGGGCGGCAACGATTGTCGAGCGTCAGATCAAGGAGGATGCGCCGACACTGCCGAGAGCCGTGCGCGAGAAGTCTGACCGCACCATTGTCACACCGATCACAAAAGATGCGGATGGCAAAGACCTACCGCCGGCAGATCAGAAGGTTGACGTCTACAAGATCAACCTCCGCAAAGATCATCGCGTCAAGGCGGGCGCGTCCGTGATTGACGGCAAGGCGCTTATGAGTATCGGCTACGAGCAGGGCCGCTTTGAGGCTCTTGCTCACTTCGACGGCTCGCGCTATAAGGGCGCGACCGTCACATACAATATTATAGAGTGGTGAATAGTTGAATTGACTAGGGGAGATGTTTTGAGGTGTCTCTCCTAGTTGATTTAAGGAGGTGTGGAGCATGCTTGAGATGGAACTATGCAATTACGCAGAAAAACTTGCCAATTTTATTCGGGGGAAAAACTTTGCGCCAGTTGCCAAAAGGAAGCCATACTATCACATGGGGGCAACAATAACCGATTCGATATTACAGGCAGGCTTGAACTACAATCATGTAGTCTATCCGCGCGTTTGCAAACTTATCACAAAATATGCGGATTACAAGACAACATGTGATTTTATCATTTTGATGCAGGTCGCGCCCCTCTCGGAACTCATCTCTTGGAAAAATCCGAAAAAGCTACAACGCGTTAAAGATTTAACATGGTTTCTATATAACAATGGCCTCGAAAATGAAGATCAGCTTGCAAAATGGCTTGATATAGAAGAAAACATAAGTCAGCTAAGAAAGCTTGATGGCATTGGACCTAAGACCATTGATTACCTAAAAATGCTTTCTGGCAGTCTGGCGATTGCTATAGATCGTCACCTATTTGCATTCTTGGAGTTGGCAGGGATACCTCATTGCTCATACCAAGAGGCTAGCCTTATATATGGCAAGACAGCAGAGTTATTGAATACGAGTCAATATGAGCTGGACAAGCAAGTATGGCTGTATATGACTAAAGCTTAAAAGTTATGGTATTTGTGTGTCCCGGGGCTTCGGCCCTGGGGCTTATTTTTATGCCTGCAAATTTTTCTTGACATATTCTCTCCATATGCTATCATATATATGATAGCATATGGAGGAGAGATAGATATGGCAAAGCATGAAATTACATTTGCGTGTGGGCACACGGAGATACGGGTATTATACGGAAAGTCCTCTGACCGCGAAAGAAAGATTTCGTGGATGGAGAAATACGGGTTTTGTAGTGAATGCTACAAGAAACAGATGCAGGAAGAGCAGAAGAGTAGAAGATCAGAAAACGACTTCCCTGATCTTACGGGTTCTGAAAAACAAATCGCCTGGGCGGAAAAAATTCGCGATGGCGTATTTCTGGACTGGGAAAAAATCGACCTGCAAAAAGATCTTCGTACTGAAAAATTCGTCAACTGGCTGAAAAGTCGGATAGAAGCGAGATTCTGGATTAATAACAGAGAGAAGTCAATCCGTGAATTGGTAAAAGAATGGGCGGAAAACGAAAGTAAAATAGATGCAGTTGAAGAATCCAAAGAACTGGAAGCCGCCGCAAAAGAGGAGGCTACCGTATATCCGGAGAACGAGCAGACAAAAGATATAGCAGAGATCTGCCAAAAGGGCGAGTTTGTAGAAATAAAATCTCCAAAAAACGACATTATCATAGAAACCGCAAGAGCGGCAGGATATAAATGGGACGGCGAGAAGGCTCGGTGGTGCATGAAAGTGACGGCGACAAGGGGACGAGTAGAAGACCGCATCGCAGAAATTGGGAATCTCCTGCTGAATGCAGGCGTCCCTATCTGCATATATGATGAGGAAGTACGAGAGAAAGCCGTCAGGGGAGCGTTTGAGCCACAAAAACATAAGTGGATACTAAAGAGCGGGGATGAAGAAGTACAGATATATTGGCGCACCAGAGAACATAGTCTTTATGACGAGGCGAAACGCCTGCCGAATGCGAAATATCGCGAAGGGGCAATGCGCGTACCATCGAGATATTTTGAAGAAATCCGAGAATTTGTGAAGCTCTATGATCTTGGTGTATCAGAAGAGGCAGACAAGCTCCTCGCCAAAGAAGAAAAGGCCTATAAAGAGAAAATGGTTGTTGTGCCTCAAAAAACGGAGACAGAGACAGATCGCAAAGACCGACTGGCAGAAATATTGAACTCCTCTCGAGACATATTGGAGGATCTGAGGGATGAAGATTGATACCCCTCTCCTGCCGCACCAAAAAGATGCGGTGAGTAAGCTACAGAAAATAAAAATTGGCGCATTGTATATGGAACAAGGCACCGGAAAAACGCGAACGGCACTGGAACTCATCGCAAAGAGACTGGACAAGTCAAAAGTAGATGTGGCTCTTTGGTTATGTCCGTGCAGTGTCAAAAAGAATCTGCGCGAGGATCTGGCTTACTACTGTGGAGATTTTCCGCCGGAGATTATTATTCGAGGAATTGAGAGTTTATCTTCTGCTGACATACTCTACATGAAATTATTGGAATTGGTAAGACGGTATCGGGTGTTTTTGGTGGTGGATGAAAGCAACCTCACAAAAAACAAAGATGCAATCCGCACTCAGCGAATCATCGAAATTGCTCGACACTGTGAATATAAACTGATATTGAATGGGACACCTATATCGAAAAATGAAGCAGATATGTTCGCGCAGTGGTATATCTTAGACTGGCGCATTTTAGGATACCAGAGCTTTTATAGCTTTTCCGCAAATCATTTGGAATACAAACGCGTACGCCTGCCAAATGGTCGCGAGATCGTGGATTACAACCGCATCGAGCGCGTGTTAAATACGGACTATCTGTCTGAAAAAATAGCACCATACACATATCAAGTCAAAAAGGAAGAGTGCCTAAAACTGCCGAGGAAAAGATATATCGGCGAGCCTTTTGGACTGGATGAAGAACAATGGGACGAATACGACATTGTGAAGCAGCTCTACCTTGAGCATGTTGATGAAATCCGCCCTGAGACAGTCTATAAATTTTTCGCAGCGTTGCAGCATGTCGTTTCCGGGCGCAGAGTATTGACAGGGCCGAAAAAACGAATGAAAACAGAGCCGATGATATCGGATGAAGATAATCCGAGATTGTGGACGTTGCGCAACCTCCTGCAAAGAGAAATCAGAGATGAAAAGGTGCTGATTTTCTGCAAATACAAGACCGAGGCGGCAAGCATCCGAAATCTTTTGAGCGAACTTGGGATGAGCAGTGTACTGTTTACGGGAGATATACCGCAAAAGAGGAGACAGGAGAATCGAAGGAAATTCAAGGATGATGTGCAGTGCATGATCGCCAATAAGGCATGCGGTGCATATGGATTAAATCTACAATTTTGCAGGAATATCATATTCTACAGCAATGACTTTGATCTTGCGACACGGATGCAAGCAGAAGATCGCGTGCATCGCATCGGGCAGACGGAGGAAGTGAGAATCTATGACATCTATGCAGCGAATACAATAGATGAATTTATTATGGCGTGCCTTTCGCGCAAGGAGGATCTCGTTGAGGAGTTCAAAAAGAATATTGAGAAATGGAGAGGAACGATAGTGAAATATAGAACAATTTCATCGGGGGACACGCCAGAAGAATTTTACATTAAGCTAGGGCCGTTCCTCGGTTCGCGTGAAGTACGGAAAGAATTTGATGGTTATCCGCTCAGCAATGCGGATGATTGGACGTGGATTGTCGCAGAGGACAATGATGAAATCGTCGGCTTTGTGTCCATTGAGCCGAAAAATAAGGTGTTGCAGTTTAGCGCTGGATATGTCGTCCCGCCATACCGTAAAAAAGGTATATATAAGCGCCTTATAAAAGAAGCTGTCAAATTTGCCGCCGATCGAATCATGGATGTAATCACGCGCGAGAATCTTGTGCCACTATTTGAGACAGAAGGATTCCAAGCGCTGAAAATGAAAGGAAAGCAATGGCGGCACATGAGGAGGGCTGTCAATGAAAAAGGTGTATCTTAAAGAAAATGTGAATGAAGCCGCACAGGAACGGATGCGGTACATTTTCGATGAATTCGAGAAAGTTTTGATTTCCTTTTCGGGTGGCAAGGATAGCGGCGTTGTTTTGAATATGGCTATTGATATGGCGCGCGAGCGAGGAAGGAAAATAGGCGTACTGTTCATCGACCTCGAAGCGTTCTACGAAAAGACGATTTCCTACGTCGAAAAGATGATTTCAGAGAATCTCGACGTGATCGAACCCTACTGGATATGTCTGCCGATGGAGAGTCCAAACAGCCTATCCTTCCTCGAACCGACGTGGATATGGTGGCAGCCGGAAAAAGAGCCGATCTGGGTGCGTCCGATGCCGAAGAATCCGTGGATCATAAACTTGAGCAATCAACAATTTCCATGGTATCGGCAGAATATGCCGTTCGAGAAATTTATCCTGCACTTTGCCGAATGGTATGCGCAGGGGAAGAAAACCGCGCAGCTTGTAGGCATACGAACAGACGAAAGTCTCAACCGATGGCGGGCGATTGCCGCCGACAGCAACCAAAAGAATACATACAAGGATAAAGCATGGTCTGTCAAGATGGCGGAAGACGTATATAGTTTTTATCCGATCTATGATTGGTCGGCGGAGGATGACTGGATCTATTACGGGAAATACGAAAAGCCATATAACACACTATATGACTTGTTCTATCGGGCGGGTATATCCGTCCATAAAATGAGAGTTGACGAGCCGTTCGGGAATGAGGCAAAAGCGGGATTGAGCTTGTTCCGCGTGATCGAGCCGGAGACGTGGGCGCGGGTTGTAAATCGTGTGTCGGGGGCGAACTTTGGGAACATCTACAGCGGAAAAAAGATCATGACCGCTGCATATGATCTCCCAAAGGGGCACACATGGAAAAGTTTTTGCAAATTCCTGCTGACGACATTGCCAGAGGAAACAGCGGACAACTATCGGCGGAAATTCATCAAATTCATTCGGTATTGGAGAAAAACAGGATGCCCCGTGCCGGCCGATGCAATAGAGGAAATTGAGCGAACCGCTCCGGGGGCGTACGAAAACACGCATCAGCCTAGCAATCGCGGGAAAGGAGACAAGGACGTTATCAAGGCGCGGCGCGTACTGGATGAACTTCAGGGACTGGATAGCCGTCAAGACTTATGTACATGGAAGAGGATGACCATGTGCATCATCAAGAATGATTACGTGTGCAAGGGACTGTGTTTCACGATTACAAAAGACCTGACATTACGTCAAAAGGCAATCATCGAGAAATACAAGAAAATCTAAGAGAGGGATGATGGATATGGCGTATCAAAGTCCAGTGTACGGCGTGAGAGCCGTTCCGATCGAAAAAATACGAGCGAATGAGTACAACCCAAACAGCGTAGCCCCACCGGAAATGAAGCTACTATATGACAGTATCAAGGAAGATGGTTATACCATGCCGATTGTCTGCTATATGGCGGATGATGGCATGTTCGAGATTGTTGACGGATTCCATCGTTATTCTGTTATGCTCAAGCATAAGGACATCTATGAGCGAGAGGGCGGAATGCTCCCCGTCTCGGTCATCGACAAGCCGATCAGCGAGCGCATGGCCAGCACAATACGCCATAACCGCGCACGCGGATCACATGACCTCGACCTCATGAGCAACATCGTCCGCGAACTTGTCGATATGGGAAAGAGTAATCGGTGGATCATGCAGCATCTTGGGATGGACGCTGACGAGGTCATCCGGCTCAAACAAATCACCGGGATTGCGGCTTTGTTCAAGGATAAGGACTTTTCTCACGCATGGGAAGCAAAATAAGGAGGAGTTACAATGGCATGGGAAGAAAATGCACTGGAGTATATTCGAAAGTATAATGCAGAAAAATATGATCAAATATCATTCCGCGTCCCTCGCGGGGAAAAAGAGCGGATAAAAGAGGAGGCTAATAAAGAGGGGGTGTCGATGGCTGCCTATATCATGAACGCAGTAGAAGAAAAAATTTCAAAAACAAAAGGGCAAATTGGTTGACAAATAAAATTTCTTATGCTAGTATATATATACTAGCATAAGAAAAGGAGAGGTTAGAAATGGAAAAGATTAAGTTTGATAAAATCCGTGAAGCAATTGAAGCGGACGAAGAGAGTCTCTTTCTGAGGAGATCAGGAAGAGACGACAGGAAACTTCTTGAAAATATCGAGAAGTTCAATAAATCCCCCGATGAAATCACCATTAACTTTGAAAACCGCTGGGGAGAGAACGGCCTTGAGTGGAAAGCAAATGCCACCTATTACTGCGCAGGAAATGATTTTCCGACTGAAATAGAAACGATATGGTTTGGAGATGCAGAAGGAGCTGATAAAGAGACCTCGGCCATATGCCGTGTACTCAATGAGATAATGCCATTGAGGTATCGCATGTGTTATGCAGAAGAAATGATGCTTAGGGGAAAATGGGCGCGGGGGCGGGAGACGTTCTTCGCAGGAGGGAATTTTAAAAATGGAGTGGGAGATCGGCCACTTCCGGGATTTGTTATCACTGGCGGAATCAAGGGGCTTAAGAGAGCAATGAGAGTCCTTGGATATGAAGCGTTCGGGACGATTCCTCTCGTATTCAGAAGGGGACACGAAAAGAGAATGGATACAATGGACACCCTGTAATAGATAAATGAATGAGGGTACAGTGCACAAGCCGCTGTACCCTCTATTTTTCTTTGCCTACAATTTGCCTACAAAATACCATGATTCGCCTTTCTGTATAGCTATTTCGTCTTTGTGTAAAATATCGGTGTTATTCCTGTGAGGCGTTGCTATTGTGGGGGTGTGCAAGTTTGTTGTTTTGCTTGCTATATCGTCTCCTTGTATGAGGGGGACTTTTATCACAAAGAATTGAATTTCACAAATAAGAATACTGAACGCACGCGAAATCGTCTGTAAAAGATTGATTGGTATGTATGATGGTTTAAAAGAAATCACATTTCCTACTTGACAAAAGTGTCTGAATTATAATAAGATCGCAAATAGGGTATAACTTTAGAAAAAACCCAAGTCGTTTTACACCTTCTGTATTTCTATCTATCTATAGTAGGAGGAAAAAACATGATTGTTGGCGTTGCAAAGGAAATCAAAAATAATGAATTCCGCGTCGGTATGACCCCCGCAGGTGTTGAGGCAATGCGCCGCGCAGGCCACACGGTTCTGATTGAGGAAGGCGCCGGCGTCGGCAGCGGTTTTACAGATGCTGATTATAAGGCAGTCGGAGCTGAGATTGTATCGGACAAGAAAGCTCTGTTCGATCGTTCCGAAATGATTGTTAAGGTAAAAGAGCCTCTTGAATCTGAATACGACCTCTTCCATGAGGGACAGATTCTCTTTACATATCTCCACCTTGCTGCTGAGCCGGGACTTACGGAAGCACTTCTTAAAAAGAAGGTCGTCGGTATTGCATATGAGACGGTTCTCGGCAAGAGCGGGCGCGGTCTTCCGCTGCTCGCTCCGATGAGCGAAATCGCAGGGCGTATGTCGGTTCAGATCGGCGCGCAGTTCCTTGAGAGCCGTTACGGCGGCAGCGGCGTCCTTCTGGGCGGAATCGCAGGCGTTTCTGCAGGCCAGGTCGTTATCATCGGCGGCGGCAACGTTGGAACGAATGCGGCGAAGATTGCCGTCGGTCTCGGTGCGCGCGTCACGGTCATCGATCTCTCGATCGAGCGCCTCCGTGAGCTCGACGATATCTTTGGCGGCCGCATTGTTACGGAGTATTCTTCGAGCTACAATATCGCAAAGTGGGTGCGCGAGGCAGATCTCCTGATCGGCTCGGTTCTCATCCCGGGTGCCCGCACCCCGATCCTCGTCACCGAGGAAATGGTCAAGACCATGAAGAAAGGATCCGTCATCGTCGATGTTGCAATCGACCAGGGCGGTTCGATTGAGACCTGCGACCATGTCACCACGCATGAGAACCCGACGTTCGAAAAGCACGGCGTTGTTCATTACTCCGTCGCCAACATACCGGGTGCCGTCTCCCGTACTTCTACGCTCGGCATTACGAACGCAACGATCTCCTATGCGGTTGATATTGCAACTAAGGGCTATAAGGCAGCCCTTCAGCAAGTTCCCGGCCTCAAGTTCGGCCTCAACACCATCGACGGTCACCTCACCAACGAGGCGGTTGCAAAGGCACTGAACCTTCCATTTAAGCCCATTGATGATTTTCTTGCGTAATTCTTCACGCTGATTGCTAAGGGGCTGTTTCACTCCCATATGCTTCCATATGCGCTGTGAAATAGTCCTTTTCCTAATTTACTTATCGAGGAAACGCTTGGAGGTATGGTTTTTATGTTTTTTAAGAAGAAAACACTGGAAGACTTCAGTGCACAGCGTGAAAACAGCGGGATGCACCGCACGCTGAGCACCGTTGATCTGACCTTCCTTGGGATTGGCGGCATCATCGGGTCGGGCGTGTTCGTCCTGACGGGAATAGGTGCCGCGCGCTATGCAGGGCCGGGCATCGTATTATCCTTTATCGCTGCGGGACTCCTCTGCATGCTGGTCGGGCTTGCCTATGCCGAACTGGCATCGCTCATCCCCGCCGCAGGCAGTGCCTATGCCTATACGTTTGCATCCCTCGGCGAGGGGATGGCGTTCCTCTGCGGATGGTCGCTCATCATCGGCTATATCGTTACCGCGAGTGCGGTTGCGGTCGGGTTTTCGGCCTATTTCTCAGGAATGATGGCGTCTCTTGGAATGGAGATACCAAAGGAATGGCTTACAACGCTGCCGGAGGGGGGTATTATCAATCTGCCGGCCGTTGTCATCACGCTGCTGATCGGCTTCATCCTCGCGCACGGCACGAAGGAAAGTTCGCGTCTCAATACGATCCTCATTTCGATCACGCTGTGCGCCATCGTTGCATTCGTCCTTGTCACTGCTCCTGAGATGAACATTGCCGAGAATCTGAATCCGTTCCTTCCGTTCGGTGCCGGCGGCATCATGACCGGCGCGGCGGTTGTGTTCTTCTCTTTTATGGGCTTTGATACGGTCGCAACATCTGCCGAGGAGTGCAAAACACCGGAGAAGAGTCTCCCCATCGGCATCATCGCTTCCGTCTTTGTCTGTCTCTGCATCTATGCCGTCGTCGCATTCGTGCTCACGGCAACGGTCAACTACACGGATCTTGACCGTGCGGACCCGGTTGCCTACTGTCTGCGCCTCATCGGCCACATGGGCCTTGCGAACTTTGTGACGGTCGGCATCCTCTTCGGCATGATTACGACGCTCATCGTCTACATCTTCGGTCAGGCACGCGTCTTCTACGCAATGTCACGCGACGGATTCCTCCCGCAGGTCATGGCGAATATTCATCCGAAACACGGTACGCCGTACTTCATCACCCTCGGCGGTTCGATTCTCATCGCGTTCATTGCAGGCTGCGTCCCGATGCTCTACATTGTTGAGCTGGCAAATACGGGCGTTCTGGCGGCTTTCTTCATTGTATTCGTCGGACTGATTGCGCTTCGCCGCAATGCACCTGAACTGCCGCGCACCTTCACTTTCCCGATGCTCTACGTGCTCGCGCCGATCGGCATGGCCGTTTGCCTCTACCTTATCTGGGCGCTTTCGTTCATAACGAACATCACCTTCATCGTGCTGATGCTGCTCGGCCTTGTGTTTTACAACCTCTACGCAACCGAGCATCGCTGCTGGGAAAAGAAGTAAATAATTGTACGGCAAGCAAGCTAACAGCCCGTCCCAAAGGACGGGCTGTTTTCGTCTGAAAAGATCTTGTACATTCGTTTTCAAAAGAAGAATACGTTGCATAAAGATCTTGCATCCGCTAAAATAATAGCGTTACATAAGAGGTTTTCGTTTGATGCAGAAGCGGAAGGAAGTGCCCTATGGCAAGCCGCGCGGCGTGGGTCGAAATCGATCTTGGTGCGATCGCCCACAATTACGGAGAGATTCGAAAATATATCCGACACGAGGCAAAGCTCTGTGCTGTGGTGAAGGCAGATGCCTATGGACATGGTGCGATTGCCGTAGCGCGCAAAGCGATCGCGGCAGGGGCGGAGTATTTGGCGGTTGCGACGATCTCCGAGGCGTTGAAGCTGCGTGAGGCAGGCTTTACAACGCCGCTTCTCATCCTTGGCCTGACCAAGCCGGAAAGCTCGTTTGATATTGTCGATGCGGATCTCACGCAGACGGTTTGCCGCATTGATCTCGTGCAGGCACTGTCAGCCGAAGCGACTGCCCAGGGCAAGAGGGTTAAGGTGCACATTGCCGTCGACACGGGGCTCGGACGCATTGGCGTCCGCCCGGAGGATGCTGCCGACTTCGCAAAGAAGATCACGGCGCTGCCGGGGATTGAGCTGGAGGGAATATTCTCCCATTTTGCCCTTGCCGATATCGAAGACAAAAGTTTTTCGCGGCATCAGATCAAACTTTTTCAAATTGCCTGCACCGGGGTCGAAGCGGCTGGAATTCATATCCCTCTTCGACATATTGCTGAATCTGCCGCCATTCTTGATTTGCCGGATGTACATTTTGATATGGTTCGTGCGGGGATCCTTCAGTACGGGCTTTGGCCCTCCAATGAAGTTGCTCATCCGTTTTATCTGCGCCCGGCGATGAAGTTCTGCGCGCGTATTGTCTACATTAAGACCATTTCGCCCGGCACATCAATCGGCTATGGGCGCCATTTTATCGCAGAACGCGAGACGCGTATCGCAACAATTTCGGTCGGGTATGCGGACGGGTACATTCGCGCCTATGCATGCGGTGCAGTCGAGATACGGGGCAAGCGTGCCGCCATTGCCGGACGTATCTGCATGGATCAGTGCATGGTCGATATTACCGATATCCCAGAGGCGAAAATAGGGGATGTCGTCACGCTCTTTGGCTCGGATACGCTGCCTGCAGACGCTCTTGCGGAGTGGGCGAATACGATCAGCTACGAAGTCCTCTGTCTCGTATCAAAGCATGTTTCACGCGTTTATATCGATTGAGAGAGGGCGCTTGCACGCAGTTTCGGGCTGCCGCAGAAGCGTTTTGCTTCGTGCGGCAGCCCAAAACTATTATGGAGATGATATTCTTTTACAAGTGCGCCCGATGAATGCCGTATCGGGAATCGGACATCTTTTATCTTTGTGGGGTTTATAACCGCAGGATATCAGGCGGTCTTCTTGACGTTCCAGCCAACAGCGACCTTTCGCATCGTGATGAAGTCGGCGTAGATGCCGCCCTCGGCGATCAGCTCTTCGTGCGTTCCGTGCTGAACGATCCTGCCGTCTGCTACGACGAGGATCTGCGCGGCGTTTCGAACCGTGTTCAGCCGATGGGCGATCATGATGACGGTCTTGTCCCGCGTCAGTGCCTCGATTGCCTGCTGCAGCCGATCTTCGTTCTCCGGATCGACGTTCGCCGTCGCCTCGTCAAAGATGATGATGGGCGCGTCTTTAAGGATGGCACGGGCGATGGAGATGCGCTGCTTTTCGCCGCCAGAGAGGCTTGCACCGCCTTCGCCGACCACTGTTTCATATCCGTTCGGCAGCTGCATGATGAAATCATGGCACGCTGCCTTTTTTGCTGCCGCAATGACCTCTGCGCGGCTCGCCTGCGGCCGCCCAAAGCGGATGTTGTTCTCGATTGTATCGTGGAAGAGGTAGACGCGCTGAAATACGATACTGATCTGCGCCATCAGGGACGCAAGCGTGTATTCCTTGATGTTGTGCCCGCCGATGGAGATTATGCCCGCATCCGTATCCCAGAACCGCGCGATGAGATGGCACAGGGTTGTTTTGCCGGAGCCGCTGGGACCGACGATCGCGGTCAGGCTGCGTTCGGGGATCGTTGCGGAAATATCGCGGAGGATCGGTCTTTCTCCGTAGGAAAAGGATACGCGGTCAAATGCGATATCATGGCGTGCGGGGACGATATCACGCCCCTCTGCACCCAGCTGCGGGACAGAATCCGTTTCATTCGCCTCATCAATAGAGGTGCAGACGACACGGAGGAGGGAGAGGGCACTCCCCGCGGATTCGAGCTGTTCATAGGCAATGAAGGAGAATACAATGCACATGAGCACATTCAGCAGTTCCATCGTTCCGGTGAGATAGGCATAGAGCGCGGCGGCGATGATCAGGACGCTGAAGAGACGCAGGGTGAGTTCCTGTGCGATCACGTAGGGCGTAAAGAGCCGCTCCATCGCAAGGTTGGCGCGTTCACTCTCTGCAAGCGCCCCACGCATGCGCTCATCTCCCTTGCCTGTGAGATTGAATGCCTTGATGACGTGCATACCGTGCAGCTGCTCGAGCACCGCTTCGACGAGCGCTGCCTGCGCTTCTTGCCGCTTCGGTGCGAGCAGCCGGGACTTCGCCTCCATCGCTGCTGTGACACGCAGATAGACAGTGATACCTGTGATGAAGATGACGCCGATGCGCCAATCGAAGGCAAAGACCATTGGGATGAGAATGAGTGTGTTGAGGAACCCGGTCAGCGTGCGTACGAGCACCATCGAAGCAGTTTCCTCCACGTCACCGAGTACGGTTGTCGCGATGCCCGTGATGCGGCCGAGGCTTGTCTCGTTGAAATAGCCCATCGGGACGCGTTTGAGACGGTCGCCGATGGCGATGCGCTTGTTTGCTGCCATGAAGTAGCCCGCATGAACGCGCTGCAGCTGCGAAATGTATTCGACGGCAGATCGCCCGAGGATGCTGACGGCGAGAATCGCAAGTGACTCCATCGCGGTTTCCACGCCGTCCGCGTGCTCAATGAGTCCTTTTAGGACGATATAGAGCGCCGCAATCTGCAGCGCATGGAACATAGCATAGAGGACGCCGAGCAGTACCGAGCGGTTGAGATTTTTTCGCTCGCTCCCTGCGAACGCCCAGATTTTTCGGAGTGCGTCAATCATTTTCTTCACCGTCCTTTGCGCTGATGTGTGCCTGCCACATGCCGCGGTACTCCGGGCAAGCGTCGAGCAGCTGCGCGTGTGTTCCCTCTGCTGCGGCTGCGCCGTCTGCGATGAGGAAGATCGTGTCCGCATCGGTGATGGTGGAGAGACGATGCGCAATGATGATGACAGTCTTCCCCGCGATCAGCTGCGCGACGGCGCGCTGGATGAGGACCTCGTTCTCCGGGTCGATGTACGCTGTTGCCTCGTCGAGGATGACAATGGGGGCATCCTTCAGCATGGCGCGCGCGATGGCGATGCGCTGGCGCTCGCCTCCCGAGAGATGGCTGCCTCCGCTGCCGACAACGGTATCATAGCCGTGGGCAAGCTTTTGGATGAAGTCGGCGCAGCCCGAAAGCTCTGCCGCACGTTCGACCTGTGCATCGGTCGCTGAAGTTTTGCCAAGACGGATATTCGCGCGGATCGTGTCGTCGAAGAGATAGGTATCCTGTGCGACAAAGGAAACCATATCGTAGAGCTGTGTAAGCGGGATATCCTTCAGATCGTGTCCGCCGATGCGGATCGTCCCGTCTTGCACATCCCAGTAGCCGGCGATCAGACGTGCGAGTGTCGATTTCCCGCTGCCGCTCTCTCCGACGAAGGCGTTCAGTGTGCCCGCACGGATGGTCAGGCTGATATCGTTTAAGACATTGGTCGTTCCGTCGTATGCAAAGAAGACGTGCTCCACGGAGATGTCCGTTGTCTCAATCGAGATCGGTTCGGATGGGTGGTGCTGCTCCTCGGCAGAGAGGAAAGCATCCACGGCGCCGACGGTTGTGCCGACCTTTGCGAGCGCATCAATGAATGTCATTGATGCGAGCAGTGGTCCTGCGATCCCGAGAGAGAGGATGATCGACCCATCGGCAGACTGCCGCTTTGATAGAGTAGCCAGCCCGCGGGCAGTATCGTGATGAGTGTCGTCGGGGATACGACCTTGCTGATGGACATCGGCAGCTGACAGTGCAGCATCCAGTGATAGTAATAGGAGGCGTTTGCGCGCACCTTTTCTGAGAACTTTTCATAGGATGCCGTGCCCTGATTGAACGCTTTAATAACTTCAATGCCGCCGATGTACTCGACAATGGCAGAGTTCATCTCGTCCGTGGTTTTTACCGCGCCTGCATATTTTTCCTCATAATCGTGCATGACGATCGCCATAAAGACCATGCCGACGGGGATGGAGACGAGCGAGAGAGTGCCATGCGCCAGTCGAGGACGAGCAGGTAGACGAAGATGCAGAGGGGGCCAAACGTATTTGCCGTCATCTCCGGCCACAGATGTGCAATTGTGCGCTCCATGTTCTCGACCTGATCGACGATCGTGTGCTTCATCTCGCCGCTTGTATGATCGATCACAACTCCGAGCGGAAGCTTCGGCAGCTTTTCGAGTACGCGTGTGCGGATGTCACGAAGCACGGCGAATGCCGCACGATGCGACAGCGCCAGTGCCTCGGCATAGAGGATGCTGCGCAGGGCATAGCCGACGAATGCGGCGAGGCACAGGATGAGACAGGTGCGCGATTCTGATGCGCCGGAGAGGAGCGATGTAATCATCTCCGCTGCTGCCCAGTAGGGAACAATCCCTGCGAGCACGCCAAGTGCTGCAAGCGCAATCGCAGTGCGCAGCCGTCCGTGCTCCGCGGCGGAAAGCTGCCAAAGCCGCTTCATGGGACTTGTATTCTCCATAGGAATATCCTCCAAAAATATAAAGCGAATAAAACCTATTATCAATGATAAGATAGAATGAAACGTATGACAAGAGAAATTTGCGACTTTACTGCTGCTTATTGCGTGGGGGCGGGAATGCGGCTGAGCAAAGCAGCACATAAAAGTGCGGCGAACGCAGCACTCACCTGCACGGCAAGTCCGTTCACATAGGCAGCAGCAGATACGGGGGGATTTCCGTCCGTCAAGAGAAGCGCACCCGCAAGCACAGTGCCGACAGCACCTGTGAGCTGCTGCCCTGTCGTCAAAATCGCGCCGCCCATGCCCGCGATCTCTTTCGGAAGGTATCGCAGCACGACACCTGTTGCGATGGGGATCACCGTTCCATTGCCGAGACCGAGGAGGAGCAGGGAAAGGACGACAAAGGGGAGCGTTGCAGACATCCCCGTTTTCGTACCAAGCAGAATGGCGAAGATTCCGACGGAAGTGCAGAGTGTTCCGCAGATCAGTACGCGCGGCGGCGCGAACTTCCGCATGAGTGCAGGTCCTGTGGACGAGGCGAGGACGAATCCGATGCCGACGGACATAAAGACGAGTCCTGCCGTCTGCGGTGAGAGTTTGCAGACATTTTGCAGATAGAGACCGAGTACGACAAAGAATGGAACAATGGCGGCGTACAGACATACATTCAGGAGAATCCCGAGCGTATAGCCGCGCCGGAGAAAGAGACGAAGGGGATTTTCGAGCTGTTTTCTGTGTTTCGGGAGCGTTGTGCTTGTGTCCGAGGGGAGAGAAGCGCATCCCGTGGCAGCGATAAGGCAGACGGGGATATTGGCGAGGAAGATCATGCGCCAGCCAAGCCCTAGTATATCCCATGCGGGAATCCAGCCGCCGAGCACCTGCCCCATGATCTGCCCAAGACCAATGGATACGCCGAACGCGGAGAGCGCACGCATGCGCGCATTTCCTTCGTAGGCGACGCGGATCAGTGCGAGCACCTGCGGCACCATGACCGCGCCGGAGAGCCCCTGCATCAGGCGCGCGAGGACGAGCTGCTGTGCCGTCTGAGCAACGCTGCAGAGCGATGAGGTCATGGCGAAGAGAAGGAGACCGAGACGATAGACGCGTCGCCGGCCGAAACGATCGCCGAGCCGTCCGCCGATGATCAGCCCAGCACCGTAGATCAGCGCGTAGCCGCTCATGATCCCCTCGAACTCTGCCGCCGATGGATGTAAGGAGAAAATGATGGCGGGTGCGGCGACATTGATAACGAACTGGTCGAAGATAGACAGAAACGAGCCGACCAGGATAAAGGGCAGAATATAAAGTGAGGCGGATACCTTTGTGCTCGTTGAAGCAATGCTGTTTTTCATATTCACGGTCATCTCTCCTGTGATATAATACATACAATTATTATGTTAGACTGCCTATTGTATGATTTCAACAGTAAAATTGTATGTATGACAATGTTGCAGGAGATGTTATATGCCCATCAATTCGTTTGATGATTATCCGATGACGTGGCGTCCCGTACGCGCGGGGCTTCATCCTCCGCTTTATCGTGCGCTTGCCGTTCAGCTTGAACGTGATATCCTCAGCGGACGGCTGTCGCCGCATACAAAACTCCCGCCGCAGCGGGAGCTTGCCGACTACCTCGATCTTAATCTGAGCACGGTGACGCGTGCCTTTCGTATTTGCACGGACAAGGGGCTGATCTATGCGGTCATTGGGCGCGGGA